>Ga0307512_10003566_pt1 | contig 17901 bp, 11 predicted proteins | sample 14_EM_MG_FD_200267 | JGI IMG/M metagenome (GOLD analysis project Ga0307512, IMG submission 200267) | Populus trichocarpa ectomycorrhiza microbial communities from riparian zone in the Pacific Northwest, United States - 14_EM | ecosystem: Host-associated > Plants > Roots > Unclassified | place...
GAACGCTCTGTAGAAATTGCAAAATCCCAGGAAACTTCGCACATCTTTAACAGTTAAAGGTGTTGGCCAGTCGGCAATGCCTTGAACTTTGATTGGGTCCATCTTAACGGTTCTGTTTCCGATGAGTACTCCTAGGTATTCGACTTCTCATTGGTGAAATTTGCACTTTTCTGGTTTGAGGAATAGGTTGAATTTCTCAAGTTTATCCAGAATATGATTGACGCAAAGTTCATGGAGTGTCTCATCATCTTCAGTGGCGATGATCATGTTGTCCATGTAAATGCGGAGCCATCCTTGAGCAATCTCATCTTGGAAGATGTCATCCATCATCATTTGGAAGGTAGCTGGAGAGTTGGTTAATCCAAAGAACATAACCGTTGGTTCGAAGAGTCCCTTGCTAGTCTTGAAGGCAGCTTTATATTCATCACCTTCTTTAATGCGAATGTTGTTGTATCCCCATTGAATATCGAATTTTGAGAAGAGGCGTTTCTCTGCAAGGTCATAGATAAGTTCCGAAATTAGTGGCAATGGGTATTTATTGGGGATCATCCATTTGTTCAAATTTTGATAGTCTTGAACTGGACAGAATTTGCCATCTTTCTTTCGAATGAGAAAGAATCCACTTGTGTAGGGTGATTTAGAGCGGCGAATTCTTTGTAAACGTAGGTTTTGAGAGAGAAATTTGCGTTGTTCTTCCTTTTCTTTGGGGGACAGTGGGTAAACCCTACAGTTAATCGATGTGGGAGCATCTTCTGTTAGTTCAATTGCATGGTCCCAAGGTTGACGGTCCGGGAAGCATTCAGAGGCTTCCTCTGAGAAGACTTTTCCATGTCAATGGTATCACTCAGGGATGATCTCTTGCCAAGTGCGCTTTTTCTTGTCAGCGGCATCTTGAGCTAATTGTGAGGCAACAGTAGTTTTTGCTATTCTAGTTTGTAGCCAAACTTCGTCGCCTTCTTCCCATCCAGGTATGGACTTTACCCAAATAGGTGTGGTCTCAGGCTGTCTAGTTCCTTTGAGAATGGGTCGCCAGTCGTCAGCTTTAGCCATTGAAATTGTGGTGAAGCCATCTATGCGACCGTTTCACCAATCTACATTTGGATTTGAGGCTTCAAGGAAGGGGTAACCAAGAATGAAGTCATCTTGTCCAATATTGGCAACATAGAAAGTGTGAAGTGCTTGTTCTCCATTATTGTTGACTGTTAGATCTATCGCTTCTAAGATCTGTCCAGCTTTGTTATTAGTTCTGTCTACGTTTTGGACTTTTCGTGCTTTAGGTAGTGTTCGCATAGTAAGTTTGAGTTGTTTAACCGCGCGAGGGTGGATGAAACATTCTGTTGCACCACTGTCAAGGAGTGCTTTTCTATTGACTCGTTTCCTTCTGGTTCGTAGCTGAAAGGGGACTTGTATTGCATGTTTTCGAGCTATATACATAGAACCAGAATTATTGAGAACTGCCCAAGCAAGAGCCGTTATACTCAGGCGGCCTGAAAATCCATATCTTCTCCAAGAGAATGCATTTCATCCATAAAAGCACATCAATCTTCTTCTGACAGACGTGCTACTCGCGCAGTGAGAGATGTAGATGGGGAAGAAGTCTTGGGGGTGGTTGGTTTCTCGTCGTCTTCAATTTGGATGGTGCAAGTTGTATGGGCGCATGTCTTTTTGTTAGGACAGTCGCGAACGAGATGACCTTGCTTTCCACATTCAAAGCATCGGCCCATCTTTCGGTATTCCTCGCGTTCTTTGTCATTTGTAGCCTTGCGGATGACAGCGGAAGTATCCATAGCATTGTCATCTTGAGAAGGAAGACGTGGTCGAGGAGGTGCGCGATTTCCTGGTCCGCGCCAGTTCTGGTTGTTGGATCCAGGGTTATTGCCTCTAGGGCGACACCAGACCCATCCAGAAGTTTGCCTTTGTCCTTGTCCTTGGGTACGGTTATTGAACGTTCCGTATTCAGAATGAAGCGACTTGGTTTTTAAGTAAATCTTCTGTTGGCATTGGACTGTAGCCCTCCATTGTTCGTAGGTCTTGGGGTTTTCCATCTTGATACAAGCATCAGCGAGTGATCATGGAAGACCAAGAGCAAAAGTTCAAAGATTGGTGTGGTTGTTCATGTCTATATCAGCACGTAGTGCTTGGGTTTCGAAGGCGGCAAGGTACTCGTCAAGATTGTCGTTCCTCATCTTGAGTTTCTTTAGTTCATCTTGGGCTCTTTCACGCTTGGCATAGTCAGAAAAGGCTTCCTTGAAACGCTTTTCAAGTTTGAGCCAGGCATTGGATCGATGTGGGATCATACTGGGGTCTTCTATGACATGGTGAAGCCATCTGTCAGCTGCATTGACCCATCCTTCACATTTTGGTCCTTCCAAAAGTGAGAGGAAGTAGATGCTGTGTATGATTGGGTCCTTTGCAATGTCAGCCCTGTAGTTCATAAGCATAAATCAATTGAAAGTGGCCAAGAATCTTGTGGTTTGGGAGCGATCTCCATTGAACTTGTTGGGGTGGATACCTTCGAGTCGGCATGCCTTATCTTCCTTATCATCTTTAGGAAGATTTTCAAGAGAAAAAGGGTCATCCCCAGTGCTACAAGGTCGGCAAGGGGGTTTGTCGCATGCTGTTTGGGATGATTGTATCCCAAAAGATCCAAAGACGTCTTTGTACTTTGGTCTGTAGTCTTCTTCTTCTTCTTCGTCATCAGAAGGATCATCAAATGGCATCGGGGGCCTTTCTTTTTGTTCCCTCTGAACTACTTCTGTTGCCGCTTTCATGGCTTCTTCAAACGGTGTAGTTTGGGGCTGAGATGGTCCTTCAGTGTGAGACGGTGGTCGAGTGGATTCTCCACTTTGTTCAAGTGAGATAAAGTTTATGCCTGGGAGTGGGTGGTTTTTGAGTCCAAGTTCGCTTCAAGCCAGTCGAAAGCATTCAAATTTGTTTCCTTGGACACATACTTCGAACCATATGCCATAGACGTTACTTACAGACACTAGTGTGTTGTTAAGTCTAGCATAGTAGCCTGTGTAGGGTGCTCCAGTCTCTTGACTACTGAGCAAGTGTCAAACATTTTCAGTAAATTCAGCAGGTACACTGTCTTTGGGTTCAGGGATTGTGTCGAATGGGCATTTGAGGTTGCTCAATGCTTCTGGGGTAATGTCGTCGGTTTCTGGCAGGTAGCGAATGCGCCAATCCTTGGATCAGCTTTTCTCTTTCATGTCTCTGGGAGTCGAAGTCATTTTTGAAGAGAAGCTCATTCTAATGTCACAGTCAGGTCACCGTATCTTTCAGTCGTCTTGGTTTTGAAGCTTTCAGACAGGGGTATTTCCCAAATAGGAAGTTGACCCGACGTCTCAATTAGGAAGTCGTCCTAATGCGGTAATCGTGTCGGTGTTCCAAAGAGGAAAGGCAGGTGTCGGGTGTCAGGTGTCGGGATCGATCATGTGAGACATCATGTGATTAGTCAGAGAGACAGTAAAGATCACGTGATACGTCATGTGACTTGTCTGGGAGTGAGTGAAGATTACACAAGTCGATGTGACTTGGAATTGAGTAAGATACAACATGTGATCTTGAAGACGTTTAGAGATGAGAGATGAATAGCGACTAAGTCGACTATTGCGAAGAGAGAGTTCTTTCAGGAAGCTGCACACGTTCAAAGGAGTCAATATAATAGCCTGTATTGCACGAATAGAACAAGCTTAGAGAACTCGTTCTATGCTACTAGAGACGGTATATATACAGGAGGACATGGAAGCTACTGGAAGGTTGTAGAAGACTATGGAAGGTGACAGAAACAAAGAGAAGGTCATGGAACCTTATGGAAGTCTCTAGAAAACGCGAGAATCATCCATAGGTAAGTTAGGTAAGTGAGTAGAAAAGCGGCCCAGAGTCAAGTACGAAATAGGAAGGAAGAAATTTAGGTAAGGAAGGAGGCAGTCCGTGACAGCTCTCCCATGCTTACCTAACTTACCTATGGACTGTTCTCACATTTTCCAGAGACTTCCATATGCTTCTATGACCTTCTGTTACCTTCTCTGACCTTCTGCTACCTTCCATAACATTCTAGTAGTTTCCATACCTCTTGTATATATACTACCTTGAGTAGCATAGAACAAGTTCTCTAAGCTTGTTCTATTCGTGCAATACAGGCTATTGCTTCTCTATCGAACGCATGCAGCTTCCCTCAGAAAGAACTCTCTTGTGGTAGTCAACTTTGTCGCTATTTGCCTTCTCATCTCTAAACGTCTTCAAGATCATGTGTTGTATCTTGCTCGATTCCAAGTCACGTCAACTTGTGTAATCTTCGCTCGATCCCAGACAAGTCACGTGACGTATCACATGATCTACTTTGACCCCTCAATTAATCATGTGATGTCTCATGTGATCAATCCCGACACCTGACACCCGCCTTTCCTCTTTGGAACACCAACACGATTACCAGATTAGGACGTCTTCCTAATTGAGACATCAGGTCAACTTCCTATTCAGGAAATACCCCTGTCTGAAAACTCCAGAACCAAGACAATCGAAAGACACAGTGACCTGACCGTGACAGCAGGGGAGGCGACGGCAGTAGACTCAGAAGTGTGGAAAGACACTTAATACTCAATTAGCTCCACTATAGAGACTGTTCTAATGTCGAGACCTACTACTGTTTATGAAAGTAGCAAGGCAATGATGACATATTTGAGGTGGAGGTAATTGATCCAAAGGATAAGCAAAGAGATATTCAGGAGGAGGACAGCAAGGTAAAGGGCTGGGTGCTCAATGATTGGGGGGTAGACAAGAGAACAGTCTGAGGACTGTTCGCTCAATTTCACAGGTCTTATATAATACAGGGTGGTCTGTGCATACATGTTTAGGGCAGGCATACATACTCAAACAGGTGGCCCATACTTTAGGGCAGGTACAAATACAGGTAATGGGTGAGCAACTTTACTGCACTCCAAGGTCTTGTGACTTGTTCATTGATTTGCTGATTTGTTGATTGTTCCCACAGTCTTCCATGTGCCAATCAACAGACTAGGTGTGCATCTGAAGCATGTGCGATTAGGTGATTGTGGTGTGACTCATGATTGTATTGATGACCAATCCCTTGGTAGGTCATGTGATACTTTCCCAGGATCATGTGTTTGTATATCACATGATCTCAAAGGTGTCAAGGTGTCACATGATTGAACACATGACAGGTCATGTGATGGTTTCCCAGGGTCACATGGTCAAAGAGTGGATTTTACCATGTGACTATACTTTGGCTTAGGGGCAGTTTTGGGAGGACTTGGGCTTGGGATTCTTTGAATGTGTGATATTGCAGACTCTGTCCTCAACACTATTAGATGAACAGATCAGAGGACATTGTTGGGGTTGAGGAATCTGGCATAAGAAGTGGGATCTTCGCTATCTGTGAGTCCAATGCGATGGAGTCAACAAGTCCCAAAGCTGCCTTTATAGTCTAGATCATATCCGAACCAGTGGACCCATAGAAATTCCATGCGCTTGGTCTCTATACGTCCCAAGTGTCTCACATTGACATGAAAGATCCCAAGCACCTTCGCATACCAGTATGGGTGATGCTTCATTTCTTCTTCTTTGTCTTCGTGTCCCAGGGTCATAATATACAGATGGGTGCGCACATTTATTGAGTCCTGAGCACGGCGCAAGTCATAGGTTGTATAGTTGATGCGAAGGATATTGTGCTTGTATATACAGTTGCCAATAAATGTGATAGTGTCCCGCTCTTCATCAGACAACGTGTGCTCATCTCCATCATATGGAATATTGTTATGGCGCACCAACAAGTGGTCCTTAAGCCTTGGAATAAAATCCTGGTCACTGTCAGCTATGCCATGTGATAGTGAGATGAACATACTTGTATAGAGGGGTTGTCTTTGTGCTCATATACCCATGCCAAGATATCATGATGAGAGTGTTGTGACTCTCTGATATGGTGGTGATCTTTAGCTGGTATGAAGGGGAGGGCTTCATTTTGCAATTCCTGTGATCGAGGCCTGGACTTGGACTTGGATTTGGACTTGGATTTGGACTTAGACTTGGATTTGGACTTGGACTTGGACCTGGACTTGGATGTCGACTTGGACTGGGACTTGGATATCAACTTGGACTTGGACTTGGGCTTCAGCCTAGGTGGTTCCTTAGATGCGATGGAATGCATAACATCTTCTTGCCTCTGGTGCTTTGCGATCTGGACCATGGCATTGTTCTTGTTTGTCCTTGGATAGAACTTCTTCACTTGTCTGTGTTGCAGCTCACCCTATGATGTCCAATAATCAGTGGAAATGTGTTGTATATGCTAGAATTCGTACTATCTGTGTGCTGTAGTTGTCTATTGGTCCAAATCTTCAGATCGCCTCAGCATAATCAGCCAATGTGTGATATTTGTATGTCGCCAGATTAAATTTCTTCGACCTTTGGACAGTTTTTGCTTTCTTTTTGACTGTGCGGCTGTCCCCCTTTGACACAAGCGCTGCTGCGTGTCATCTATGTGCTTCAGTCTCCCTTCGGAGTTCCTTGGTATGAAAAGCTTTGCACATCTCCTAGAGGAACCATCGCATTGCACTTGTGAGGGTCTTCGTCGCAGCCTCAAGCAGGTTGAGCATCTTGTTGGTGTGAATTCGGAGTTTTGCTAACATGTGCTACATTGCAAGCTCAAACAGGAGATCCAGTACAATGTCATTGTGATCTTGGGGCAGAAGGTCCTCAAAGACAGGGATAATGCACTGTAGTTGCAGTGGAAATTGAGTGATTGGGACTGAGGAATGTGGTAGTAAATGTGGCTACCTGCAGGATATCTTTGAAATCTCGCCCTGCTAGCTTCTTCATCTCTGAGATGTTATCCACGAAACATCTTATTGTACCTCTACCAAATATAGGAACATTGCGAAACCTAAGAGATATGCTGCATCCATGTGTAAGATTAATGGAGAATGGCCTACCTCCTGTTAAATGTCTGAATGCAACCTTCTTTTTTGGCATGTAAAATCCTGATAAGATGGGTTAGTACTGCCTTCCAGACACCAAGCTTGAATTCATGCAGAAGGTCGACCATGAGTATTGGATAGAAGTTAAATCCATGTTCAGATAGTCATGTAGAGAATGCATTCTGGACACCATAATGGTCAATCAACAGTACGTTTACAACCTCGTGTTACATACATGGTTTGGTGACAGAGAACTTCCATTGAGTAGGCCACGGACCCGTTTTCTGGTGACCCCAATGCCCCTGACAAAGATCAACTTACACATGTTTGCGATGGAATTCCAAACCTGATCACTATCATTGTGAGTATTTCCACAGCTCCTGTCATCTGCTCTGGTACCTGTGTCTGGGATTTGTGGCTTCTTGATTAGGCAGCGGGGGCATAGGCAATTGGACAAGTACTTCATACATGTGAGAAGTATCCTGTATAAGTCCCATCAATGTAATTCTTCATATGGTAGAACTGGACTCACTTTTCAGGGTAGTCCACCATATATGTAAAGATCTGTGGAAAGATTCAACGCTTCACTCCATTGCCACAAGTGATTAGCATTCCGTGTCTGTACACATCCACAAAGGCATTGTCAAGCATTAGACACCATATCTTTTGCATAAGTTCGATCTTGAGGAAACGCAGAAGTTCAGGCATTGCTGAAGTTTTATGAGTCTTTTGGTAAAAGTCTTGGATAGAGTCAGGGAGCTAGGGAGGGGTAAACAGTCTTGCCAGTGCGCATATAGATCAGGATCAATACTCACTGATAGGATATAGGCAAGGTGATGCACAGCACAGGCATTTGGTCGCCCACATGCATACTTTGAAAGGTTGCCAAAGTACAGATATATCAGCCAGACAGATGCAGTTCCAAAGTTTGTGAGATGTGTTGAGTCTGACCAGAACAACATGGCTAGAATTGCGATCTCAGTGTCGGGGTTGTCATCAGGATGTTGTCCCTTGGCTCTAATCTTCATGTCCTCTTCGAGCATAGCTTCAGAATTATATATGTCAGTGTAAGCTTGCAGGTGCGCCGATGGTGTCTGATGAATGAGCTTGAAAGGAACCCAGTGGTATGCCTCCAATTTAGAACTCTGACAGGCTGCCTTGATAACCTCCAGAAGAGGGTGATAGAGTATTCCAGAGACAAGGAACTGAGGACTTGCCAACTCTGATGTGTATTTGTGGTTTGCATTTGGGACATGAATCATTACTGATCCTTTCTTCCAGTTATCATCCACAGTGAAGGGAACATCAGTAGATCCATATTTGTCAAGTCGTTTCATTTCCCAAGCTGTGCTGAAGTTTCAGAGATCTTTTGGGTTAAAGTCATCTGATGAGATCACATCATGAGCAAGGCAATCAAGGTCTGCTGCTGATAGTGTCCCAGATGTTCCCTGAAACCACTTGATATATCGATAGACAGTGACATTGGGAAAGGGATAGAAAAAGTCAGCTGTGGTAGAACGTGGGCTCAGAGTCTCAGCCACTGTAGCTCCTGAGTGACGTTGCTCTGGCATATCATTGTCTGCCAAGTCCACCAGTGTCTGTCACAGTCAGGTCACTGTGTCTTTCAGTCGTCTTGGTTCTGGAGTTTTCAGACAGGGTATTTCCCAAATAGGAAGTCAACCCAACGTCTCGATTAGGAAGATGACCTAATCTGGTAATCATGTCGGTGTTCCGATAAGGAAAGGCGGGTGTCGGGTGTCAGGTGTCAGAATTGATCATGTGAGATGTCACGTGACAATCTAAAGGTTTGAAATAGGTCATGTGGTACATCACATGACTTGTTCGAGAGCGAGTGAAGATTACACAAGTCGATACAACTTGGAATCGAGCAAGATACAACACATGATCTCAAAGATGTTTAGAGATGAGAGACAAACAGTGACAAAGTCGACTATCACAAAAGGGGTTCTTTCAGGGAGGAAGCCACACGCATTCAGGAAGGTACAATAGCCTGTATTGCACAAATAGAACAAGCTTAGAGAACTCGTTCTATGCTACTTGAGGTAGTATATATACATGGGAGGCGCGGAAGCTACTAGAACGTTGTAGAAGACTATAGAAGGTCGGGGAAGACAACAGAAGGTCATAGAAGCATATGGAAGTCTCTAGAAAACGCGAGAACAGTCCATAGGTAAGTTAGGTAAGCATGGAAAAGGCGGTCCAGAGTTAAGTACAAAAGAAGAAGAGAAGGATTAGGTAAGAGGAGGGGCAGTCCGTGACATTACCCCCTTGTTAACGTCCTTTAGATGTCAATATCGTTGTCAATGGCAGTGCAGTAGCCGCATTCAAAGTTGGGGTGAGAGGGGTAGACCTTGCAGTCTTCGAACTCATTGCAGAAGTCATGAGGGCGAAGACAGTCAGTACCATTGTGGCTGCGGTGTGAGCAGTGGCAGCAATATCCGAGGCAATGGCAGTCCTCGATGCCGTGGCCTGTTCGTCCACACCAGTCGCACATCTTGCCATTGTCTTTGCCCCATGCATGGATGGCCCGATCGTGAATAGCTATCTGAGCTTGGCGACCTCTTTTGCCTTTGAAGTAAGGGGCTGTGTGCATATCACAGTCGATACAACAATGAATGCAGGCTATAGCGTTAGCGGCGGCAAGACAGTCAGAGCTCCAGTACATAGCTAGACGTTCAGTCTGGAGTGACTCTTTCAAGGCCCCAATGCGATGGGCGATTTGTTGAGCTTTGGAGTGGTGAGTGCGGAAATACTGGACTTCGCCTTGTAGGGTGGTGTCATCCTTGGTCTTCATGGCCCAATCTATCAGGTCAGTGAACTGCGCTCCTTGGGTCAGTAGGAGTTCGTCTTTGGGGGAGATAGCTGTATGGTGTTGTCCAATGGGACGGGCGTGAAGGGGGCAAGAGTGGACAGTGCAGCCACATCCATTAGTGGCGAGGAGCTTGGGGAAGGTTGTGTGGAGGTCGTAAAAGATAAAGGGGGCAATGATGTCCTCATTGCTGTCGGGGATGACAAAAAAGTGACGCGTACCAATGGCATCAAAGTTGTCCTTCCAACCCGGGCCAGGGAATACACCTGGTTGAGGGCCTGTAGGGCTCGGAGTATGTCCCTCTGTGTCAGCGTCCCTTGCTTTAGCCTCCAACGTTTTGGCTTCAGTTTGTTGGTATAAGACTATAGCCATGGGAGAAATAGGAGAAGGGGAACAGGACGGGACGTCTCCGATAAAGGCGGGGATGACAGGCAAGGTGTATGTGGAGTTGGTTGCAGACGTAACTGAGGGCGTGATCGACATGCTGTCATGGAAGTGAGGGGGAGGAACGGGAAGTGGCTCGGGACTGGAAGTAGGGGGGGTGTTCAGGTAGTTGGGGTCAACATGATTGGTCAGTTCAGTCCCGGGATAGCCTGAATTTGGGGAGGTGTGAATGCCTTTGTAATCGTCGACATCGTTGAACGTCGTGCCCAAGTGGGCCATCATGAGCATGTCGGGGGTGAGAATGGAGGTAGGAACAGGAGGAGATCTATCGATAGGAAGGAGAGAGCGAACGGTAGGGAATTGGCAGCGGACTTCTTCTTCCTCGATATTGAGGAGACAAGCGATGTGCTCGATCATCTGTTTGTGGGGGAGATCCATCTTGTCTCTGGTGGGGCTGTCTGGAGGAGGAGAGGTAAGGATGTAGGGGGTGTTGCCAGCGCTGTAGGCAGGAGAGGACAAGCAAGATGGGATGAAAATGGGGGAGGATGAGCGAGACATTGTTGCAATAGTCGGGCAGTCATGTGGTATGTATAGGGCAAAAGGTGTAGTTAAATGGTGGACGCAAAGGGGGCAGTAGGCTGGGAGAGTTGGTTTGAAGAATGCCAGTGTGAAGTGGAGATGAGAATCATTTGAAAGATTTCAGTGGTCTCTTTATACTGTAGGTCATCCAGCCATAGCAGAGTTTGTCAACATAAAGTCTGCCAATGCGTCTGGGGCATGTAAGTCCTTGTGATCAATCCAGGAGTCGTCAGAGTGTGGATAGCCCTTCCAATGCATGAGGTATTGAAGTTTTCATCTTCTGCCATAATGCCGTGCATCTAGAATGTTCTTGATTTCATATTCTTCTTCACTATCAATGATCAGAGGTGGTTGTGTAAACAGCATGCCATATTGCTCCGTCTCCTTATATGGAAGGAGGAGATCCATGTGAAACACATTGTGAATTTTCATTGATGGGGGAAGTGCAAGTCGCATGGCCACAGGACTGATCTTTTGTAAAACTTTGAAGGGTCCATATCGTTTTGGGGAAAGTTTGCGATTGCCGGTGATAGTGAGGTTGCGACCTTCAAGCCAGACTTGGTCACCTTCTTTAATTTCCATTAGTTTCTTGTTGTCCTTGTGGTTTTGTACATGTTGGAGAAGTTTTTGAGCCGATTGTCTAGCTTCATCTAGAAGGCGCAAACATGTCTCCGCAGCAGGGGTAGAAGATTCTAGATGTTTCAGAATCACCTGTGGTTTGATTCCAATTAGAAGTTCATAAGGTGATCGGCATGCAACATCGTGTTTCCAAGAATTATGAGCAAATTCAGTGACTGGTAGTAATTGACTCCAGGCAGAAGGTTTTCCAGATGTCCAAGGCCGTAAGTATTGTTCGATCCAAGCGTTCATACGTTCTGTTTGTCCATCAGTGCAAGGGTGAAAAGCTGTAGACAGATTTTGTTGAATTCCGAGCGCCTTACACATTTCTTTTGCAAATGTAGAGGTGAACTGGGGGTCACGGTCCAAGATGATTCTTTTGGGAAGTCCAAACCAAGGTACGAGGTGTTTCAGATACTCAAGTGCTACACCAGTTCCATCAATCGTTTTTGTGCATGGGATGAATTTAGCTGCTTTAGAACAGCCTTGATCAACAATTGTGAGAATGGAATCGAAACCTTGTGATTTGGGAAGGTCTGTAATCAGGTCTATTGATACATATTGAAATGGGCCTTCTTCGACAGGTGTATCAAAACGTTGTAAGGGTGCTTTTGATCAATGTACGTTGGTTTTGGATTCTTGACAATGGGCACATCCTTTGACATATTGCTCCACAAATTCTCTAAGTCTGGGTCCTTCATACTGTTTGCAAACAAGTTCCCAAGTGTTCGATATGCCGGGATGTCCAGCTGCAGGGGAATCGTGAAGGGTTTGGAGGATGTCTTGTCTTAGATCTGAGTCATCTTCAAGGAAAATTTTGTTGGCATGTGTAGTTTTTGTTGGCATGAAGAGGTGGTCAGGGAGAAGAATATGTGGTTTGTCGGTATTTACCCCCTTGTTAAGGTCTTTTCTTTGTGACAACAAATCAGCAACAGTGTTTGTCGATCTGGGAATGTGTTCAAGAGTGTAATCAAAGTCTTGTAGGAATTCTATCCATCTAGCCTGTCGTCCTGTGATTTTGCATGGATCGCGAAAGTATTGTAAATTTTTATGGTCAGTGCAAATGCGAATTGTGTGTGTGGCTCCAAGAAATAGTGGGCGACCACATTTAAATCCAAAGATTACACCAGTGAGTTCTTTGTCATGTGCATCATAGTTTTTCTCTGCGGGAAGAAGGCTTCTGGAGTGAAAGGCAATAGGGTGGATGCTGTCTTCAAATTCTTGGGCAATGACTACTCCAAGGGCATAACCAGATGCGTCAGTTTCCATAACAAATTGCTTGGTCCAGTCTGGGGTGTGAAGTACTGGGTAGTTGCTGCATGCTCTTTTGAGTTCTAAGAAGGCGTTATTGCATTCGTCTGTCCAGATGAATTGTTCATTTTTGCGCATTAGGTCGTTTAGTGGATGGGCAATATCAGAGAAGTTCTTGATGAATGCTCTGTAGAAATTGCAAAATCCTAAGAAACTTTGCACATCTTTGACAGTTAGAGGTGTTGGCCAGTCAGCGATGCCTTGAACTTTAATGGGGTCCATCTTGACGGTTCCATTGCCAATGAGTACTCCAAGATATTCGACTTCTCGTTGGTGAAATTTACACTTTTCCGGTTTAAGGAATAGGTCGAATTTCTCAAGTTTGTCCAGAATGTGATTGACACGAAGTTCGTGGAGTGTTTCATCATTTTCAGTGGCAATGATCATGTCGTCCATGTAGATGCGGAGCCATCCTTGAGCGATTTCATCTTGAAAGATGTCGTCCATCATTGTTTGAAAGGTAGCTGGGGAGTTGGTTAGTCCAAAGAACATAACTGTTGGTTCGAAAAGTCCTTTGCTAGTTTTAAAGGCAGCTTTGTATTCGTTGCCTTCTTTAATGCGAATGTTGTTGTATCCCCATCAAATGTCAAATTTTGAAAAGAGGCGTTTCTCTGCAAGGTCATAGATAAGTTCCGAAATTAATGGCAGTGGGTATTTGTTGGGAATCGTCCATTTGTTCAAATTTCAATAATCTTGAACTGGACGAAACTTGCCATCTTTCTTTTGAATAAGGAAGAATCTGCTTGTGTAAGGTGATTTAGAGCGGTGAATTCTTTGTAGACGTAGGTTTTGAGAGAGAAATTCTTGTTGTTCTTCTTTTTCTTTGGGGGATAACAGATAGACTCTGCAATTGATCGATGTGGGAGCATCTTCTGTAAGTTCAATTGCGTGGTCCCAAGGTTGACAATCTGGAAAACGTTCAGAGGCTTCTTCCGAAAAGACTTTTCCATGTCAATGGTATCGTTCTGGGATGATTTCTTGCCAGGTACGCTTCTTTTTATCGGCAGCATCTTGGGCTAGTTGTAAGGCAACAGTAGTCTTAGCAATTCTAGTTTGTAACCAGATTTCGTCGCCTTCTTCCCATCCTGGTATAGACTTTACCCAGACAGGTGTGGATTCAATTTGTCTAGTTCCTTTAAGAATAGGTCGCCAGTCATTGGCTTTAGCTGTCGAGATAGTGGTAAAGCCATCTATGCAACCATTTCGCCAATCTATGTCTGGGTTAGAGGCTTCAAGAAAGGGGTAGCTGAGAATAAAATCATCTTGTCCGATATCGGCAATATAAAAGGCATGAAGAGCTTGCTCTCTATTATTATTGACTGTTAAATCCACCGCTTCTAGGATTTGTCCAGCTTTGTTATTAGTTCCATCTACATTTTGAACTTTTTGTGCTTTAGGTAGTGTTTGCATAAGAAGTTTGAGTTGTTTTACTGCGCGAGGATGGATGAAACATTCTGTTGCACCACTATCAAGAAGTGCTTTTTGATCGACTCATTTCTTTCTGGTTTGTAGCTGAAAAGGGACTTGTATTGCATGTTTTCGAGCTATGTACATAGAACCAGAATTATTGAGAACTGCCTGAGCAAGAGCTGTAATACTCAGGCGGCCTGAAAATCCATGTCTTCTCCAAGGGAACACATTTCATCCATAAAAGTGCATCGATCTTCTTCTGACAGACGTGCTACTTGTGCAGCAAGAGATGTAGATGGGGAAGGAGTTTTGGGGGTGGTTGGTTTCTTGTCATCTTCAATTTGAACAGTGCAAGTTGTACGAGCGCGTGTCTTTTTATTGGGACAATTGCGAACGAGATGGCCTTGTTTTCCACATTCGAAGCATCAGCCTGTCTTTTGGTATTCTTTGCATTCTTTGTCATTCGTAGCTTTGTGAATGATGGCAGAAGTATCCATGGTGTTATCATCCCAAGGAGGGAGACGTGGTCAAGGAGGTGCGCGATTTCCTGGTCCACGCCAGTTCTGATTGTTGGATCCAGGGTTGTTGCCTCCAGGGCGACACCAGACCCATCCAGAAGTTTGTCTTTGTCCTTGTCCTTGAGTATAATTGTTGAAGGTTCCGTATTCTGAATGAAGTGACTTGGTTTTCAAGTAAATCTTCTGTTGATGCTAAACTGTGGCCCTCCATTGTTCATAGGTTTCGGGATTTTCCATTTTGATACAAGTGTTGGCAAGTGATTGTGGAAGACCGAGAGTGAAAGTTTGAAGATTTGTGTGGTCATTCATGTCTATGTCAGCACGTAGTGCTTGGGTTTCAAAGGCAGCAAGGTATTCGTCAAGATTGTCATTCTTCATCTTGAGTTTCTTTAGTTCATCTTGGGCTCTTTCACGTTCAGCATAGTCGGAGAAGGCTTCTTTGAAGCGCTTTTCGAGTTCTTTCCAGGCATTGGATCGACGTGGAATCATACTAGGATCTTCTACAACATGGCGAAGCCATCTGTCAGCTGCATCGACCCATCCTTCGCATTTTGGTCCTTCTAAGAGTGAGAGGAAGTAGATGCTATGCATAATTGGGTCTTTTGCGATGTCAGCTCTGTAGTTCATGAGCATGAATCAATTGAAAGTGGCTAGAAATCTTGTGGTTTGGAAGCGATCTCCATTGAACTTGTCAGGGTGAATCCCTTCAAGTTGGCGTGCTTTATCTTCCTTATCATCTTGGGGAAGATTTTCAAGGGAAAATGGGTTGTCTCCAGTGCTGCGAGGTCGGCGGGGAGGTTTGTTGCAAGCTGTTTGGGATGATCTCATTCCAAAGGATCCAAAGACGTCTTTGTACTTTGGTCTGTTGTCTTCATCGCTATCTTCATTGTCAGAAGGATCGTCAAAAGGGGTTGGGGGTCTCTCTTTTTGTTCCTTTTGTACTACCTCTGTTGCAGCTATTATAGCTTCTGCAAATGGCATAGTTTGTTTGGGTTCGGATGGTCCTTCGGTGCAAGACAGTGGTCGAGAAGGTTCTCCACTTTGTTCAAGCGAAATGAAGTTTATGCCCAGAAGTGGGTGATTCTTGAGTCTGAGTTCATTTTGAGCCAGTCAAAAGCATTCAAACTTGTTTCCTCAGACACGTACTTCAAACCATACGCCATAGACGTTGCTGACAGATACTAGTGCATCATTGAGTCTAGCATAGTAGCCAGTATAGGGTGCTCTAGTCTCTTGACTGCTGAGTAAGTGTTGTACATTTTCAGTGAATTCGGCAGGTATGCTGTCTTTGGGTTTGGGGATTGTGTCAAATGGGCATTTGAGATTGCTCAATGCTTCTGGGGCAATGTCGTCAGTTTCTGGTAGATAACGGATGCACCAATCCTTGGATCAGCTCTTTCCTTTCACATCTCTGGGAGTTGAAGTCATTTTGAAGGGAAGCTTGTTCTAATGTCATGGTCAGGTCACCATGTCTTTTAGTCGTCTTGGTTCTGGAGTTTTCAGACAGGGTATTTCCCAAATAGGAAGTCAACCTGACATCTCGATTAGGAAGACGACCTAATCTGGTAATCATGTCGGTGTTCTGATAAGGAAAGGTGGGTGTTGGGTGTCAGGTGTCGGAATTGATCACATAAGATGTCACGTGACAATCTAAAGGTTTGAAATAGGTCATGTGGTACGTCACGTGACTTGTTCGAGAGCAAGTGAAGATTACACAAGTTGATATGACTTGGAATCGAGCAAGATACAACACGTGATCTCGAAGATGTTTAGAGATGAGAGACGAACAGCAACAAAGTCGACTATCGCGAAAGGGGTTCTTTCAGGGAGGAAGCCGCATGCATTCAGGAAGGTACAATAGCCTGTATTGCACAAATAGAATGAGCTTAGAGAACTTGTTCTATGCTACTCGAGGTAGTATATATACATGGGAGGTGCGGAAGCTACTAGAATGTTGTAGAAGACTATAGAAGGTCAGGGAAGACAACAGAAGGTCATAGAAGCATATGGAAGTCTCTAGAAAACACGAGAACAGTCCATAGGTAAGTTAGGTAAGCATGGAAAAGGCGGTCCGGAGTTAAGTACGAAAGAAGAAGAGAAGGATTAGGTAAGAGGAGGGGCAGTCTGTGACAGTGTCAGACTGACCTCTGGATCAGTTTGAGGTTTTCTAGTATATCATCGGTATAGTCCGAAACCATTAGGTTCTGTTGTGAACCCAGGATCAACCTTAGGGTCAGGCTCAGGATCTGGTATGGATGCCAATCCTGGAACTTCCGGTTCTACAGGTGGCACAGGATTGGGAGGCACAGGGTGCAGGTGCAAAGGTAGTCCTTCCAGACAATGAGAAATGTAATCTTTAAGTGCATGAGGGACTTTTTGTCTCTGTCCAGAGAAGCTAAATGAAGCCAGAGGAAACTCTGGCACTGGCAGTGCTTCTAGTTCCAGCACAATGTCTGGCACAGTGGAGATATCCTTATTAACACCTAGATCAGGTTCCGGGGATGGGTTGCTGTGTCTGGCCCTTTTCCAAGCACGCGTCACAGCTGCAAAGGTGCCCTCATTCATGCCTAGATCAGGTTCCAAGGATGGGTTGTTGTTTCTGGCCCTCTTCAGAGCGTGCGAGACTCTATTGGCCTCCTCCTGTCGTTTGCAGCAGGCCTCAGGGCAGTATCACAAGTGGGCAGAAAGGTGTTTTGATTCTGGGAATGATTGAACACAATCATGACACCAAAACCACATGTGTGACAGATGGTCAATCTAAATTTGCAAGTAGAAGTGGCAAAGGAAAATATCTTTCAGAGTCTGAATCCTCTTCATGCGTATGAGGGTGCCGCAGCTAAGATAAGATACCCCACATGTTTATCATAAGCAGGAAGCCACTGGCATCCCCAACTTTTGAAAATGGAAGGCATTCTTCCATTTTGAGAAGTTTCCTGCCAGGAAACACCTCTCTTAAACTTGAAGAAGATAACTTGGCCTCTTTTTCTTGTCTACCACTTGCTGCCTACATCTAAGCATGACACATCGGTCATCTTGCAATAAATGCTTGGATCACAGTTCTTGGTCTGGAACCCGCTGCAATAAGCTCAGTGGTCGTGGACCTGCACCAAGGAACCAGAATACCAGTTCCACCAAAGACTCAACCCAGGCCACCAACCACTGTGGCAGGACCTGTTCTATATTCCGGTTCCGAATTGACACATAGCACCTCATCAGAATCAATGCATAGCCACAGTACCTCATCAGAGTCCCAAACAAGGGACCACAACTGAAGACCGACCGATGCACTAGGGAGCACTGGAGGGCAACATGGGAA
>Ga0307512_10003567_pt1 | contig 17892 bp, 13 predicted proteins | sample 14_EM_MG_FD_200267 | JGI IMG/M metagenome (GOLD analysis project Ga0307512, IMG submission 200267) | Populus trichocarpa ectomycorrhiza microbial communities from riparian zone in the Pacific Northwest, United States - 14_EM | ecosystem: Host-associated > Plants > Roots > Unclassified | place...
GTACCAACAATATCGTCACCGACCGCGGAACGCAGTTCACCAGCCGATCCTGGACTCGAGTCTGCTCCCTCATGAGCATCGACCACCGACTCTCGACCGCCTTCCACCCGCAGACCAACGGCCAGACCGAGCGGCAGAACCAGACCATGGAACAGTACCTCCGAGCCTTCAGCAACTATGAGCAAGATAACTGGGCCGAACTCCTTCCCCTGGCGGAATTCGCGTACAACTCGATCGGTACACGCCCCCAGTCTCAGGCCAGCCATCGAGCGAACCTCACCCGATGATCGTCGACGACTCGGAAGAATGGGCAGTTGATCGCATCCTCGACTCCAAACGGCGTTATCGGAAGCTTCATTATATCGTTCAATAGGCCGGATACAGATATGTCCGTACGAGTTGGGAGCCAGCGGAAAACCTCGGGAATGCTCAGGAGCCGGTGGACGAATTCCATCGTAGCCACCCAAGGAAGCCGCGATAGTGGAGGAAAGGGATCAAATTGGCGTTCTTTTTCATTTCCTTTGTGATAGGATGCGGTCCAGTACAAATGGCCTTGGCACGGGTTTTACCACCTTCGGATCACATTCAAGTGTAGGTGGAGTTTCCTCGTGCACTGTATCCGCAGAACGATCGTGGGATTTGTTTCTTGTTTGTTTGTTTGCCTTTCTCTTTGTATGCGGATATGCAGCCCAGGAGGTCTGCGGCTAGAGAGGGGATAATGTAACGGCGAGGTCTTAGACTAGAGGTTAGGGTTGTTACACCGGCACGTCATGCGGCCGGGTAAGTGACAACCTGCAATAGACTGCTCGTGAGGATTATGATCCTTACCGAGAATCATACCACATACTCATACACGTGCGATCACTCTGACCGTCTGCAACCATATCCCTACAAGTATAATCTATTCTCTTACTTAGCCGGACGCGGGCATACGTGCCTTTACACAAGCCAGGGAGCGCCTGGGAGCGCTAGACTACATTCAGGGTGGGATGGCGAAAAGTCTGTGTGCGCCGTCGACAAGTCTAGGTGCTCCGACAACAAGCCTAGGAGCGCTGGCAACAAGTCGGGGAGCACCTTGAATCATTGAAGAGCAGTCTGGGAAAAGCAACAGCTTCTTTGGGAACGCTGCTGGTGCACCTGAAAATCATAGCTACTACATATTGTTCAACGATTGTTAAAACTCATGTATTCTGTTTGTATTTTCATCTATGTATGTATATAGCTACCGATCTACACACAGTATATCTGGATTGGCTGCAGACGCCGCTTGAGAGGGATTCGAGGTGCGCCAGAAATTGACGATCGAATGCACTTAGAGATACACTCCGAGGCAGTGATCGAGTGACTTTGGAGATGCACTTGCAGGTGGTAATCGAGCGTATTTGGAAATGCACTTGGAGGCCATGATGTAGTGAACTTGGAAGCCGTAACGGAGCGAGTGTAGACGAATACTTAGAAGCACTCGATGGATGGCTCACCGGGTGCTGAGACTCTATTCATCAGTTAGTTAACTTGCAACTGTGGGGATGTGACAAGGTGACTTCACCTTTGAGCTGCAATGGAGAGCTGGCTGATAGAGGTTGATCGTGTAGGGAGGCAAGCCGGAAGCTGAAGCTACATTCAGGGGTCAACTCGTAATCTGGCTTCCGGACCGAATTCCATTTTGTTGATGCAAGTAGAGTGAATTGACATGATCCCTGGACTTCACCTATGACCATTTCATAGGAGGCTGTTTCCGCCGCAGTTTTCCCGTCATTGTTGGAGCAGACAACAATTGCAGCCCATTTCACTGCCAGTGTTCGGATCATTCCACAGATCTCTGTTCCTTGCCAGGTGCAGCTTTTCAATAAATAAACTGGTTGAGAGAAGTGCTGGAGGCTTCGATATCATGGCACCGATGTGAATCGATTGTGAAATCGATCCTTGATATCTCTAGCTTTTATATATTTTCGCTGGCAGTGCACTAAGTCTTTGACTTAACACAGGAGCAGCTGATGCAATTCCATCAGCAACGACTCTGGTTTCCATCAGATACAGCTGGGTGTTTGAGACGGCTCTGACAGCTCTGAGAGAACCTCGTACCCTCTGACGGAAAAATACACACTTTGTGTCGCCTTGGCGACCGGTTACATTGCATACATACATCTCCCAGAGTTTACTTGACCAATGTAGTGGCCTTCAGGTGCACCTGGGACCACCTGGGAGCACGTTGAATCACTGTAGCACAGTCTGGGAAAACATCTCCTTTTGGAATGCTGCTGGTGCGCCTGGAAATCATAGCTACTACTTATCGTTCAATGATTTTCAAAACTTATGCATTCACTTTGTATTCTCATCTATGTATCTATATATCTATATAGCTACCTGTCTACACATGGTATATCTGGACTGGCACCACACGATGATTGAGAGCAATTCAGGGTGCACCTGAACAGGACAATCAAGTGAACTCGGAGATACACTCCGAGGCTGTGATTGAGCGCCTTTGGAGATGCAATAGGAGACCAAGATTGAGTGAACTCAGAAATGCACTGGGTGGCTGTGATCGAGCGAGTTTGGAGATGCACTTTGAGGCTGTGATCGAGTGAGTCTGGTGATGCACTTTGTACACCAGATTGAGTGAACTCAGGGATTCTCGGGGAGGCAGTGACCAAGCGAGTTTGGAGGAGCACTTTGAGGCAGTCATTGAGCCAGTTTGGAGACACACTTGGAGGCCGTGATCGAGCGCGTTTGGAGATGTTCTTGGAGACTGAGATTGTGTGCACTCAATAATGCACTGGGAGGCCGTGATGGAGGGAGTTTGGACATGCACTTGGAGGCAGAGATCGTGTGAACTACAAGATGCAATCCAAGCTGTAATCGAGCGAATCCAGAGATGCAGTTGCAGTAGGCTATGATCGAGGGAGATTAGAGGAATAGTTGGGGGTGGTTGATCTAGAGGCGTTCAATGGGAGGCGCGCAAGGTGCTGAGAATTTATTCATCGGATAGTTCACTCGAAACCGTGGGAATGTGGTGAAGTGACTTCACCTTTGAAGCTCTCATGAAATCGTGAGAATGAAGGGACGACAGTCAATCTGAGGTGCATGCTGCACTCGGCATATGCTGCACTCGTTGTATACAGCATTCAGTGTTAACTCCTGGTAATGGCATGGAGAGATAGAGATGGATGACTTAACTTTGTGTTCTTGCAATGATAGTAGAGTTGTGGACGAGAAAGAGAGAGATGGGGGATGAGGATGTCAACGATATGGATCATTCGAGCGCACCTGAGACATGAGAGGTTCGACTTGCCTGATTTGGTTTAGAAGACCTCGTAATAGTGGTATTACCAGCGGGATCGGGACTCATGCCTGCCGTATCATGGATGGTAAATTGACTCACATACGTAACTCTCCTAACTCCCAGGTACTCATGATGATTTCCCCCATCTCCTCTGATCTCTCTCTTTCTTGTGCTCAACTCTACCATCACCTAAGAACACGAAGTAATGTCATCCCTCTCTATCTCTCCGTGCCATGATCATCACTCAACACCGAGTACAGTGTACATCAAGTACAGCATCATCCCATGATCGACAGTCTCCCACGCCCAGCCAGTTTCCCATCTCTCGGTGGATGAGGTTGTACTAAACTCTCTACACTCCCACAATCACGAGTTAACAAATCAATAGGGTCTCAGCAGCCGTTGCGCCTGACTCCACATCGACCACTTTGAAGTACTCCTCCAAAATCGCTTGATCATAGCCTGCTGGTGCATCTCCAAACTCGCTCAATCAGTCTCGCAGTGCATCTCTGAGTTCACTCAATCTCGGTCCCCAATTGCATCTCCAACCTCGCTTGATCACGGCCTCGAGGTGCATATCTCAGTTCACTCGATCTCGGCCACCAAGAGCATCTCCAAATTCGCTCGCTCACGGCCATGAAGTGTGTTTCTGAGTTCACTGGATTCTGGCCTCCAAATGCATCGCTGAGTTCACTTGATCTCATCCTCCAAGTGCATCTCTCAACTCGCCCGATGATGACCTCTAAGTACATCATTAATCAGCGACCGTGCGTGTACGGAGAATCAGGGGTATCGCTGGTGGACTGGGAGACAGGGAGTACATATTCGGCAGACACCGGGGTAGACTGACATCATCCCATTTTCATCCCATCTTATGATACAACGAAAATACACACTCTGTCTTTCCCAACTTTTAGTCTCAGTTGCTCTTTCCGAGATGTCGTGGATCTACCCAATTGCGTGGATTCCCACAGTCCGGTAGTATCATATGCTCTCACTGTCTTACTAGTCTGCTTGAGCAAGAACCGTGCATCTCACAAATTCTGTTTGGATGTCGCGAGAGGTGTGGCGGAAGGTCGATTGTGGGCTCACTGCCGTCTAGCTCCATTGTATCACCACAATGGCCTCCAAGTGGTGCCAATTATACTAGACTACCATCTGTGGCCAGATTGACCGTATGTATATATATAGAGATACCTAAACAGTGCATGCCATATTATGAGGTAGCGAATCATGTGACTGTAACAAAGACGAATATGATAGATGAAATGTCTTCTGCGTATGGAATCCTGTTTGTGGCTTGCGGACGGATTTACCGTTTGTAGATGTACCCAATGAACCCATTATGACGAATGGTCAAAGTTGGCCACAACGCCCCAGCGTTCCTGTACAATAACATACCGACAGAGTGAGAAGACACTGCAAAACTGCGATTGGAGGGGGATATGCAATGTGACACGTTGTATTGGCGCCGGGCACGATGAATTTTGCAACTGGGGTGTTTCTGACGGCTCCAACGGAGCGCGTCCACTGCGATGCAGCCATTCCATCCGGACAAAAATATTCTTTGCTGATGTCTTCAGGCTGCTACAGCTAATAGACATTGCAGAGAGGGTATCGCCCCAACTGGTTGCAGATTGGGCGGACACCTAGAGTGTGCAAATGATCAACAGTAATGTCCTCCAGCAGCTCCGGGTAAATATGCCGGTCTCTTGAGTTATTGTGGGGTTGAAAAGCTGAATCCCACATCGGCCCACCTTCAGGAATTTGACACATCGGGCATTAGCCATATGAGACTTGCGCAACCATGACTTGTGCCGGATAATCCTCGACCCAGGCAGCCAACAGAGGGTAACATTGTCCCTGGAGTCCATCTGCACCATCTCATTTCAAGCCAGTGCCAGTGATGCAAAGATGCCTAAGTTGAGACAGCACAGTTCCAACCGCATTGTACCATGCTTCGTCAATGTTTTTGGCACCTTTCGGGGGACATGGGATATGTCTAACTAGCATCCAGGCTTGCCTGGTAGGTGTCCAGCAGATATCTTTTCGAATGTCACCAATTGTGAGGTACGGCGGCCAGATATGCTGATCGCCCAAAAGATTGGTCATCGGTGTCTTGTCGGATGCACATATGACGGGCACAATCGTCGCTCCGGCAAGAATATGATCCTGTGTATCCCACCACCAGTCTTCCGTATTCATCTCGCTGTAGATTTGATTACAGTCAGAGTCCGCAAGGAGCACCAGTTCAAAATTGAGGTTTGCCTGAATTTGGAGATCGGACAGCAGGAACAGAATACATTTGAAAATATCCATGTAGAATAATTTTCGAAAGATATCTGGGTCATCTTCAGTTAAACTATCATCGCAGAGCCCGAAATCAAGTTCAGAGAGGAATTTTCGGATGGCTTCTGCTGATTGGAATGATTCGATTCTGATGTTGTCCAGTTCATGCCTGAGATGTTTGTTATGGGGTTCTTACTTGCAATAAAAAATACAACATTTATTGAATCAGTGTGACAGCCGCCTAATCTAAGAAACTATTTCTTTCCTCGTCTTATCCCAAGACTCAATCTCTTGACCTTCTTCAAAAGCTCTCCATTCTATCTGAACCCACTATGTGGAAGATCCTTCCAATCTGCAGAGTAAACCTCCCCAGGATATCCCCACTGTTCGGGTGATTCTTCGAATGGTATTAACCCTGTAGAAGTGAATCGATGTACTGGGTAACCAATACGGATTGCGATGACAAAAAGACACACCACTCGAGTGATGTGGGTTAAGGACTGCCCATTCAGGTGAACAATAGGATCGCTGAAGTGTTCGACGTTCTTCTGATTTGCGTATCGAGATCGTGTCAACCGGTGTCCAGGCATATAAGCCGGAGTCACGGAGGTAGTGTTAGCAACCTTTCCAGACCGTCACTTCGGGTCCAGGCCTGGGTCCAAATCACACTGTTGAAAAATTTGTAGGTCCAAGTTGTCAATAAACCCAAACCGTCAACTCGGGTATGGTTCGATGGTGAACTCCCAACTTGTCTGGGTTCGGCGGGTTGTCAGCAAGTCGCGCAGTGGGTCCATCCATAGATTCAAATAAGGCCGGTGTTTTGGAGTCTGTTAATAGTATCTTATGAAACCGCGTTTTCAACAACCGATGATAAGTGTTTGCATGCTTTGCAGCTTGCAATATGGATTAAGTTGGAATCGGTGTTTCACCTTTGATACATTGTATTTTTGCCTAAAAGGGCTGTCGATAATGCCATTATGAACGCAATGATTCACACAATGCCTTGAGTACCAAATATGCAACAACTCAAACTGTTGACGCTCCGTTGACGCTCATTTTCAGGATGCGACAGGGAGCATGTGGCTGTCGTTTTTGCCAATGAAGGCTGCCAGTATTTGATGAATGGATGTTTGCAAATAATCGGAATATAAATTACCCAAACTGCGATTCTAACAAGTGTTGAGGCTCCGTTGACACTCATTCTCAGGATGCGTCAGTGACCATGTTGCTGTAGTTATTCCCATTAAAGGCAGCCAATATCTGATAAATGGATGTCTGCAACCAATCAGAACATAAATTATCCAAGATGCGAAGCTGAAAATCGTTGAAGCTCCAATGACGCTCATTCTCAGAATGGGGCGGTGTCCGTGTGGCTGTCTCTGTTGCCTATAAACGCTGCCAATGCGTCGGTTAGGCATAAGACCGAGCAACTGACTCTATATTTACTGTACTTACAAAACCACAAATCGTTGATGCTACATTGACGCTCATTGTCAGAATATTGCGGTGACCATGTTGCTGTCTATTTTGCCTACAAAAGCTGCCAATACATCGATTATTCATAAGAGCGACCAAATCACTGTGTGATTGCCATACTTATGAAACCGCAAAGCGGTGACGCTCCGTTGACGCGCATTTGCAGAATGGGGCACTGAGATTCTTGCTGTCTCATTTCCCTACAAAAGCTGCCAATACATCGGTTATGAATAAGAGCAATCAAATCAGTGTGTAATTACCATACTTACAAAACCACAAATCGTTGACGCTGGGCCGTTGACGCTCATTTTGATGTATTGTCCATTCAACATCTGCTGACATCGATAATAGTGTTCATCATGATTTGAACCTATTGGTAGTCTTTGGGACAGATTGAGACTTGGCCCCGTGGCAAAACTGGGCGCAGTAACATTCTTGCACTGTTCGCTCTCACACGACTAAAATTTATGTATCTTGCCACAAGCTTCATTGCGCCTGCTATACATCTGTTTATCAACCGATATTTACAAGCTACTGCTCACTATTCGCCAATAATATATCTCTATCTGAAACTCTCGGTCAAGATACATAAAGAAGCTGGTGAAACATTGACCCATTCTGTGCTACTTTTGTTCACCAGCTTATTCCTCCTCATTTCAATTGCATTGACCATCATCAACACCTTTTCAGCCTGCTTCTTTGACTTACGTTGTGGCCTGATCAATCTGGGAATATTTGGCGCGGCGCTTACATCCCGCTTCTCTGGGCATTCCGGACCGTCAATTCTATTGTCCAGCTCTATACCAGATTCGATATTCGCAAGGCAATCATCTTCACTGTTACTCTGGATTATCAAAGTCCCCATTCAAGTCAAGCCAATCTTCAGATTCCGAAATGATCTCAGTTGCGCTATCCTCATCACTTTCGACGGGACGATGGTTGATTCTTCAGATTCCCCGGACATTCAATATTTAAGTTCGTCCCCCAGGGAGGTCGGTTGCAGCCAAAGGTGGTTGCAGAGGAGATCCTTCTGACAATTGAAATGCAGCCGCACCATCATGATGAAAGAGTTACCAAGATGCTTTGACCATCTTTTCCGTGTCCGAAATGTATCCCACAGCAGCCATCTGCTTGTTATGAGCGCGGGATTCCTTCTGGGTAGCACGCAGGTTTTGGCTGCCGTGCCACAGCTCGAAACAATCGTAAACCTTAGTCATTCTGTGCAAGTTCCTTTCCTCCACCTCTTTCTTCATTCCCTAGTAGTTTTCTGTGTGCCTTATATCAAAGTCAGGGTCAGCGCCGGCCCAAATCCTTGTATTGGCTCGAGCGAACTGCCTTGAACGACCATGTCACGAGTGGTCTCGCTTGGAGTTTATGACTGCCTCCAGCTGATAATATCTCAGCTAAGGGAGAAACTGGCCTCCAATCCGACAGCATGTGGTATGATAGAGAGTACATCGCACGCAACATTGGAAGAATCGACATACTTTGATTGCGTTTCCTCATGTTGATGCCACCAGTCGGATATGTCCGGTAACCAAAATATACTGCTAATCACCACTGGGTCGGAGTGGTAATCATTGAGATTTGGATTATTCTGCCCCCAGGTCTTGGCCGCTTCAGGCAGCGAATTCAAATAGAGCCTGGCAGCGGTCAATAAGCGTGCTGTGCAATCTCTTCGTCCGGTTGTCTTCTCCGCGACATTGTTAGGCGTTAAGTATTCTGTATCATCTCTGGGCAAATCATATGGATCAAAGGATGATTAAGTGGATCCTGAAGCTGCTGCAGAGTGGATCAATTTGCTGCTCGGAAAGCTTTCGTACTTATTGACCTGCACATGCCAATATTTTGCACAGTATTCATTCTCCACATACTTCAGAAAGGCCGCTTGGTATGGAGTAGTAAATGATGTCTCGTCCTGAGGATTATTATCCATTCCCTTGTCCCACTGGCCAAACAATCGCAACTTCCAAAATGGATCGAGGATATGTGCAGAAATGAGAAGCATACCCAAAGTTTGAGTCACTTCAACGTAGTATTTGGACAGCTTCTGTTGAGCTAACTTCACAGGCAAGAACAAGTCTTACTTCTATGGTGTCCTCTTCTTCGCCAAGGCTCCCATCACACCGCCCAGATAATCGAAGATGTCATTGTACACTGTGATTGGGTGATGCAATGTGACTGTATGCCTCTTCGACATCCACAGGGTCCAATATTGAAATGCTCTCAATACTTCCATGACATACTTCACAGTGGTACATTCATCTTGAGTTGTGAACAGTGGCTGGTAATCAGTGTCCTTTGGATCATGCAGCCACTTGCATGTGAATTCCAGTAATCGGTAGGCGCGCCCGACCAACTCCAGAGTTCAGTTGCAAAGTTTCTTCGCATCCATAATAGGTAGTACCACCATGCGAACTGTGGCTTTTTGACAGTCATTAACACATTTCGACGACCAGGTGTCAGCGTAATCAATTTAACAAGTATTGAATGCTATATGAAGGTCAATTTCAGAACTTTCAAAATATCAAGAAATATGTACTTTCTCAATTATCTTTGCTAAACCTGGTTTCATGGCTGACACCTTATTCATTGTAGCATTGCCCTCTTTTCGAAGTCTTTGACTCTTGACCATGTCTATCCTTTCATTCTCTCCAAATTTCTGATTGCGCTCATGGGCTTCCCAAGACTTGGTGCGTCCTTTTACACCAAGACTGCTAATGAATGTACTTGATGCGAGCTGTATGACGTGCGCCATGCATGGTATGTGGTCCCTCACAGCAGGCCGCTGGATAACAGAGCCCACAATTGTTGAGTGCAGCTCGAGTGCCATGAAGTATTTCGAGGACACATTATCAGTTGTAATACCAAGCACACGGCTGTCGGTAAGCTCAAACAAATTAGGCACGTTCTTAAAATGTATGACCATGCTCGCTCCTGTATGTTGGCCCTTCACCTATCATCGTAGATTAGGTTTCGAAACGGGAAAGAACTAGCGATTAACCTCATTGATCATGAGTTGAACTTGATGCAATGCCAAATTTCGCTCAACGTAGTGAGCAATGACCGATGTTATGGCTAGCTTGTTTGGTGATGCCCATCCGTCCAAAGCTAAACTAACATCCTTTTGTGATTGCAATCACTTTGAAATCGCATCCACGCTCAGTGCATGATCCCGACCGCAAACATAGCTAAGAGTCGTAGCAGACGGCAGCACGAGGTCATCGCGTAATGCCATATATGACCGTCGTAGCTCTAGATTTGATATAGCGTATCATGGAATATGAGCCGAAACAAATCCTAACATGAGGTAGAGATTCCACGTGTCTTGGTAAAATTCGAAAGTTTCAAAGTCCTCAGCTGCCAGTTTGGAACCTGTTGTCTCTCATTTCGGTCAATATGGATCAACCTGGATGTCAAATATGATCTACCTCTGGGAACTTACTATTGTGATTCCTCGACATCCTTGCCTCTGTGGGATGGCTAGAGATATTTGATCAACCATCGAACTAGTCAAAACAGTAACCTCAGACTCTGTTGTTTCGTTTGAGATTGCGATGTGAGCTTTTGCCAGCAAGTGTTTCGCCATTTAGCTGGTCCCATGTTCTGATGGATGGCAAAGAACTTGATAACAAATGATACCTATGATGCAAGGGCTGCCGGTTTCCTCAATTCCACAATGTGAATAGAATCGCCACGAAGGCGCATGTCTAGAATCATTCCAAGCAATCGGCCGCTTCTAGCCTACATTCCATGAAGCCCAGCAATCATTGAAGATGATTAGTAAAGTCAGGTTGCTCAAATCGCGAGTTGAGACACATTCATTTCTGTATGAGATCATAACCTGGACCAATGAGATGGTCAAAGATTTTGAATCCGACATGGCGGGAGGAAATAGAAACCTGGGCAATATGACTCGAAAGACTGCCAAAAGTCATAATACAGTCCAGCAGAGTGCGGCTTCTTAAATATTGACCCCACAGCTAGAAGCAAAAAAATCAGATCTGGGAGACATTGCATGCATATTTGTGAAGTTGTATACAAGGACATATTGAAAAGACTGACCGCATAAGACTCAATTCAGTGACAACGCGATGCAGATCATTGCTGTGTAACTTACGGAGCCCCCACAAGAATTGTCGACACTCTATGGGTGGTGGATTGTAGGAGGCGGACGCGATATCATCACAAGCGGTTTTGCCCATACAGGCAGCTGATGAGTTGATTATGGAATAACGTCATTCCATAGCGCTTAGATTATCGAAGATGCATAACAAAAAATCGTTCATGCACCATTGACGCTCGTTGTTAGGAAGTAGTTGCGATATCGTCACTAGCATATTTTGCCATAAAGGCGGCCAATGCAGTGATTATGAGTCAAAGGCAATGCACAGCACTTCGAGTTCCGATGATGCAAGACCAAAAATTGTTGACGCTCCGTTGACTCTCATTTCTAGGAAGTGGTAGCGATATCTTCACTAGCATTTTTGCTCATAAAGGCAGCCGATGGGATGACGATGGGTTAATGCCATTCCGTAGCCCTTAGATTGTCTAAGATGCAAGACCAAAAATTGTTGATGCTCATTTTGAAGAGGTGGTAGCGATATTGTCACTACCATGTTTGCCCATAAAGGTGGCCGATACATTGATTATGGGTTAATGCAGATGCACAGCGCATTGAGTGACCATCATACAAGACCAAAAATCATTCACGCTCTTTGGCAGTAATTTTTAGGAGGTGGTAGCGATATTGTCGCGACCATTTTTACCCATTACAGCGGCCAACACTTCGATTATAGCTTCATGTTGTCGCACAGCTGTTTGATTATCCAAGATGCATAAACAATAATTGTTGACGCTGCGTTGACGCTCATTTTCAAGAGATAGCAGCATTGTCGACACTAGCATTTTAGGCCTCAGAGTCCGCCAATACTTTGATTATGTATCACAGAGACCATGTATTTTGTTTGAGTATCAGATTCACAAGACCAAAAATCATTCAAGCATTGTTGACGTGCATTTCCAGGATGGGTTACCGAGTGTGTCACTATCCTTATTACCTATAAAAACCGCCAATTCAATTACTTTGGAAAGATGTGACTTTGCAGCCCTTTGTTTGCCGAAAATGTAAGACCAAAAATCGTTGACGCTCCATTGACGCTCAACTTAATGTCATACTCACAGTCAGTGGATGCTCAACAGTTGATTGTAAAAATGCATGTAGTCGTCATTGGCAGCCAATAAATTGTCTCTATGTATAGAGATTTGCATCCAAATCCCTCCGAGCCCTTCAATTTCTGATCCACCACTGGACACCTTATCTCAGTGATGAATGACGTTGGCTGATCAGGTTCCAGCACTTTCGGCTGGCTGTTAACCGCATATAGATCTGTAGAGTAGTTTTTGATATAGTTAGCCCGACTTCCTCACCTTTCCTCATCCAGGTCATTCTCCACGATTACCTGGACCTGCCATAAGCAATTTCCATCATCACGACCATGTGCGCAAGGGTTGTGGAGAGATTTCTGCAGTCAGATGCATGATCGTATGCAGCATGACAGTCTTCACTTATTCCGCATTGCATTGCGCTTTGACCGCTGCATCTATTACTCGGATTACATCACTCACTTATATTTTGTTAGTGAGTTCTGTCTCTGATGTGGTTTTCATTGTCTGACTAACCAGTAATGGGCAGGACGATATCATGTTCATTGGTTGTCAGTCAATGATATTTGAAGTCTAGAACATTGGCATGGCCTATCTGACCCTTGTACATGCATAGACGAATTATCATGTCTCATAATTTGGCCACCGAAATCAGTTAAAAGCTGACACGTTGCAAAATAGGTAGAGGTATTACGTCTCAAATTGATACATCGTCAGAAATGCCAATTTGCATATTTAATCCGCTGGCGACGCAGGAGCCGTCACCATGTCTTGGTTGGAATCCAATTTCTATATGGGAATTCGCTTGGGACCCAATATGCATGGGTTGAAGTGGATGGGTTTGACATGCTCCAATTTCTGAGTCGTAGACGAATCGGGAATTCGTGTGGGTGGGAGGGACCGAATCTTTTGGTGTCAGTGCGGAATCTGCATACCAAGGGTCATTTGACTACTCCCCGGTTGAGACGTCACTCGCGGCATTTGCAATTCTCTGGGGATGATGTCGTGAACCTCCCTAGGCTAACAAAATGTCGTTTGCGCTGATGACACTGCATCATCAACCGATTGAGTTTGAATGTTAGCCGGAACCTTCAATTCGTTCATCCCGGACTTCATATCCCTCTCACGGCAGTAGTTGGTCGTGTCTCCCCAACCTCGTTTCGTCAATTGGTCAAGCTTGATCTGCTTGTGCCGAAAATGCTCCATGCGATACTGTACCGTCTCAGAGATGGTGCCCATCACCCAGCTGGGTTCGTCATCTTCGCCAAGCTTGCCCGCCACAGAATCTTCTTCATCATCATCTTCGTCTCAGCCATCATCCTCTTTGTCGGAACTTGCAAGATCGCTCAGACAATCTCCAATGGGATCCAATATCCCCTCAAATGTTGTTTCAGGCTTGGTGATTGTCAATCCCGCCTTTTAAGCGTTTCTCATATCATCTTGCACCCGTTGAATTACTGTCTCGGCGTTTTCAACTCGCATTCTTGACCGAGCAGTCTCTCTTTCCACATTATCCTCGATCTATATCTCCTTTCCTACGTTGCTGAAGATGTGCATCTCTCGTCGTTTCCCCACCGCAAGCTTTTTTTTGGAACGCAAGCCGCGCAATGCTACAATTGGTCGGAAGTGTTCTGCTTCCCAACTGCTCTTGCATTCATTCGCTTGATGACATCATCGTGGGCAACAGTGTGTTGCTTAGCGGTATTTACCAGCCGGTAGTGGTGAGAGGTTCATTTTTGGAGCATTGACTGTTGAATGTTGTGTTGAATTTGTTCATTGACGAGATGTTGGATATTGTATGATATTGACCACATAGAGGCGAGCTGCATCTTTTATGTCGAGGTTGGTACACTGAATGGACTTGAACAAAACAAAATCTGCATAATGACCATCACTGCATTGGGAATTGCGATGCTAACCGTCCAGGATGACATGATGTTTAGCGTCTGTTGTATGTATGATCTCAGGGATTTCTTGAGACAAACATCAGCAGATGTCCATTCCGTCAGAGAATGTACCTTTGTTATCCCGCAAAGACAAGATCTCAGCCGTTGTTCACCGTGATTTATCTCTGTAATCTATCACACACTGGCATCGAACCGACTCGGTATTTATCACAGGACGGTTGGAAACCCGTGCAACAGGCAGCTATGCGCAACAGGATTCATGTTCTGCAGAATGAGCAAGTTGACTGTTACGCGTGCCATTTTGACTTGACGCTCACTATAGATTTCTAAGGACTTCCCACATCTTTCAGTCATCTTCTTCCTGAGGACTTCCCACTTCATTTCGTTATCCTCAACTCTTCACTTCCACAGCAGCAAATCATGACCCCACAAATATCTCTGCAAGGTGAGAGTGGAACAGAATCAAGCAGAATGACTGGCACTTCTTCCAACACACCTCCCTCTGCAACCCAACTACAATGCAGACACCACTTAGTTCGGCGCGACGCAGCAAATGCAGCCACCAGAGATATATCCTTTCACGCACTGATACAGATTGTCCGTAGAACCGGAAGCAGCAGGCATAGAAAGCAGCGCGCGATCAGCTAAAAGTGTTGTCGTATTGAGGTACCCGGCCATCACCTAATACAATAGGATAGAGCTGATATACGTGGGGAGCTGCGTGATAGTTTATAGCCGCCCATAGTGGGCGCAAGGTCGACGATGGCATTTGTCCGCAAAGTCCACATAATGGAACATGATTATGTAGCCCGCTCTGGGATTTTGCCAGACGAATTCAGTGATAAGAATTCCCAGGAGTGGCCCAAACAGACTTTAATCACCTTAGTGGATGCTACGGATACATATATGGTTGAGGTAATAGCCAAATCTAATATGTAGATGCAGCAACTAATTTTTTGTAGGTTTTCAACATGTTTGCAACTATTGCAAGGCAATGAGGTCGATTACAGCTAGAACAGTCTGACATGGGCCTGGCCTTCAATATGGCGAAAATGCCCAAAGGAGGGTTTCCATGCGGCGCAATAGAGTAAACGCAATTCGTAATCAGGAAACCTCGGCGAGAATTCTGAGAAGCGAAGAAGTGGGGAGTTTAGTCTCCAGGGCACAACCATGTAAAGGCTGCGATGCAAAGACACCCGGCTATGCTCCAGCAACATCAGACCAATGGCTTCCCTCCTTGCCAAAATGGCACAGCAATGTATCACCAGCCACGCTGGTGATGCCAAAGCACCGGTGCACCTCCACCAGAGCGACTGAGTCAGCTGACACCAGAACCAAGGCCAAATCCACCCCAAACGCCTCCTGTTCCACCCAGTAATGATGAGGCAGCGCACTTATCCGAAATCGAAGGTGTGCCACCTGGATAGGTGTATATACATACACCTTTTCCCCGTGATGAATTTTTCAATCTTGATGCATGTGTCAAAGATTGCAAGCGTGATAAAGATTTCAATCCAGATTTGCTGACTGATGAAGGAACATCCACAGGTTAGTACACTATCTGCTGCATGGTAATGCAGCTGAAATCCATTTTCCAGACGACAGCATCAAATTGAGCGAACCTGACAGTGAAGATGAGCATTAATCGAATGGAACAGGATTTTTCAGTGTATAATTATATACAATTAGCGGACATATTAAAGTATGTATTAAAGGATATATTTATATGTATTATTACAGAACAATGTATTGATGAAGGAGAAAGTACATGAAGACGGTACAAACATCAGCAACGACGCTAGTTTCCGTCAGAACCACCCGGGTGTTCCGGATGGCTCTGACGGCTCAGACGGAGCCTTGTACCCTCTGATGGAGTATTACACGCTACCCGTCGCCCAGGCGACGGGTCGCGTTGCATAGCATCCGCAAAGTGTATTTTGGTCACTGGTCTGAGAGGATGTGGAGTGTAAACTTAAATGCGTCAATTTCAGGAGTATCAGACAGTAGGAGGGCATTCCTGCCGGCGTTCAGAGTAACTGGGAGCGGCGACGACGAGCCTGCGAGCACCTGGGAGCGCCGGCGACATGTCTGGGAGCACCTCGAATCACAGTCATGTTTTCTGTTTGTATTCTCATCTATGTATGTATGTATCTATGTATCTATATCGCTACCCATCTACAGACACTATATCTGGACTGGCTGCAGGCGGTGCTTGAGAGCAATTCGACGTCCACCAGAAAATGACGATTGAGTGAACTCAGAGATATACTCCGAGGCCGTGATCGAGCGGGTTTGGAGATGCACTTGGAGACTGAGATTGGGTGGACTCAGAGATGCACTTGGAGGCCGGGATCGAGCGAGTGTGGAGATACATTTGGAGACCGAGATCGAGTGAACTCAGAGATGCACTTGGAGGCCATGATTGAGCGAGTTTGGAGGTGCACTTGGAGGCCATGATCGTGCGGACTTGCAGGCCGTAATCGAGCGAGTCTGGAGATACAGTTGGAGGCTGTGATCGAGCGAGTTTGGAGATGCACTTGCAGGCCGTGATCGAGCGAGATTGGACGAGTACTTGGAGGCGGTCGATGGACGGCGCACCGGGTGATGAGACTCTATTCATCAGTCAGTTAACGCGCAACCGTGGGAAGGTGACATTGTGACTTTACCATTGACCTCTCATGGAGCGCTGGCTGATGGCGGTCGGTCGTGTAGGGAGGTACACCGGAAGCTGAAGCTACATTCAGGGGTCAACTCGTAATCATGTGAATGAAGAGAAGACAAACAATCTTGTGTGGATGCTGTACTCGGTGTATGCTGTACTCGGTGTCAACTCATGATCATGTCATGGAGAGATAGAGAGGGATGACTTAACTTTGTGTTCTGCGATGATGGTTGAGTTGTGGACGAGAAAGAGATATGGAGGATGAAGATGGGAGCGATATGGAGGATACGAGCGGATATGAGAGATCAGGGGTACGACTTGCCTGATTGGGTTGGGAAGAACTCGTATCAGTGTTAGTTCGCGCCAGATCGGGACTCGTACCTGCCGTATCGGGGATGGTCAATTGACTGGCACACGAAATTCTCTGAAGTCCCAGTTTCTCATGATGATTTCCCCCATCTCCTCTGATCTCTCTCTTTCTTGTGCTCAACTCTACCATCACCTAAGAACACGAAGTTGAGTCATCCCTCTCTATCTCTCCATGCCATAATCATGAGTTAACACAGAGTACAGCATACACCAAGTACAGCATCATCCCAAGATCGACAGTCTCCCGCTCCCAGCCAGTTTCCCATCTCTCAGCGGATGTTGTACTCAACTCTCTACATTCCCACACGTACAAGTTAACCAATGAATAGAGTCTCAGCTGCCGTTGCGCCTCCCTCCAAATCGACCCCCTCCAAGTACTCCTCCAATCTCGCTCGATCATAGCCTGCAAGTGCATCTCCAAACTCGCTCGATCACGGCATGCAAGCGTATCTCCCCACTGGCTCGATTACGGCCTCCAAGTTCGCACGAGCATGGCCTTCAAGTGCATCTCCAAACTCACTCGATCACAGCCTCCAAGTGCATCTCTGAGTTCACTCGATCTCAGTCTCCAAGTGCATATCCAAAGATACAAGGGTAACGGAGGTGGACAGAGTGAAGGGGAGTATATATTAGGCAGACCCCGGAGTAGATAGACATCATCTCATTTCCATCTCCTCTTATCATACAATGAAAATTCACACTCTATCTTTCCCAACTTTTGGTCTCACTCGCTCTGTCCG
>Ga0307512_10003568_pt1 | contig 17886 bp, 21 predicted proteins | sample 14_EM_MG_FD_200267 | JGI IMG/M metagenome (GOLD analysis project Ga0307512, IMG submission 200267) | Populus trichocarpa ectomycorrhiza microbial communities from riparian zone in the Pacific Northwest, United States - 14_EM | ecosystem: Host-associated > Plants > Roots > Unclassified | place...
TCGAGAAGCGGTCGTGCCGCACTGTGAAGCGCGGGGCTGTTCCTGCCTCCACGGGCTACAAAATCGTGCGGGTCGGGTTAATGAGGTAAGGGAACGTAACGCAACACGGAGGGGAGGGGGGGGGGGATTGTTTTTTTGGCGGAATATACGCACAGTTTTGTTTGCAATGAGCTGGTGAGAGAACAGCTGGATTGGTGGATGGCTGTGACTCTGCGTGATTAGCGTGTGTTTCGCGTGCGCGTGTACGAGCTGGGGGAGAGCCGAGTGGACAAGGCCTGTGCGCGCATTAACCGTCTGTCATCCGTACGTCGCTGGCGAAAAGAGAGTATGATGTATGTACCTTTCCGGAGAACGAAACCGTCCACTACGGGGGTCACACTGGCTGTAGAGTGGCCTATGTCAATGACCAACGCGGACCCTTTCCCTGCAGCGAATCTAGAGGGTGGTTTTTGCGCCCCCCACCAAAGTCAGCAAGGCGATTCAACTGACAAAAGAGGGAAGTTTCAGACGGACGCGTTTAACACGCCTGTGTTCGCAATGTAGAACGCAGGGACCTGAAATTCCTCGAACATGATCTCGGCCATGCGTTCGCGGTTCGCGGGCGTGTTCCAGGCGGGCTCGGTGACGAGGACTGGATGGTCCTCCGCTTTGCAACGGAGGATGTCTTTCAGCGCATGGCGAATCAAATACGGGATAGGTTTGAAGTCGGTGACTTTGGGGGGGCAGAAGCAAAGAGAGAAACGTTTAATATTAGTCGTCGCGCACAAGAACGAGAGCAACAATGACGCACTTAAACCCTCGCTCATGGGGTTCCCGATCTGCATGTTTTCCCGCCAGACGGACGGCCCATGCTGTCCGATATACAGCTTGCTCTCGTCCTTTGGAGGGGCCGGGGGGTCTCCCTCCGTGTCTGCTTCCGTCATGGGGACGTCTCCATCTCGGGTGACGGGCACGAAGCCGTACGACGTTGGGATGATCGCCTTTGGTGTGTCGTCCCCCGCGTAGCCGGCACGGAGCGTAGACGTGCCAATGTCTAGTACGAGGGCTGAAACTTCATCTAGAGGCACGGAGGGTCAACGTTGAGCAAAAAGTTTCCTTTTCACGTTTGTTCTCGAGCGTACCGCCTCCATATTGTACCATTCGGTGTCGAGTTTTGTGTTTAAAGGGTCGTGTCGTCGTTGAACGGACCCGATCGAATCTAAGTTAATCTTGTCTTTGCACGTTTTCTTCTTCGACCCGTGAGAATCATTTTTCAAACACGGTCATCTACGCGTTTCGTTCCTCCATCGACCAAAGAAATGGCACCTCTTGCCGTTGACAGAAAACGCAAGCAGACGGTAAAGGAGCCGTCAGATGCTAGCGACGCAGAGCATTTCCCTGACGGCGGGCTGGACCTGCTCAGTGGAGACGAAGAGGACGAACCCGTGCAAGAGTCGGACAGTGACGAAATAGACACGTTTCCGGAGATCGACGCGGGCTCGGACACTGACGAAGAGGAAGAAGAAGAATCGCCTGGTGAAGACGAGGATGATTCTGAAAGTGAAGACAAAGAACAAGATGACGAGGACGCGTCCTCCTCCGATGATCTCCGCATATTTCCAAAGGCTAAGACTGTCATCTCGGATATCACTGGGCAACCAAAAAAAGTGTACCCAGAGATTGACCCAGACTACGATTCGGATTCTTCGACCGAAGACGTGCGTGCGTTCCCTAATGTCTATTTATTCTGGCCAACCAACTGACAAACTACACACTCTCTTTGAAAGGCACCAAATCGCGTCGGAAACATACCGCTTCATTGGTACGACGATCTGCCTCACGTAGGGTACAATATCGATGGCAAGAAAGTCCTCAAACCGGCACGTGGAGATGAGCTGGACAAATTCTTGAAGACGGTGGACGATCCATCAGCATGGTGATACCATGTTCACTCCAATGCCATGTTGTAGCTGATAGTCCTATAGGATTTCGGCGTTCGACAAAAACACACAGATGGACAAACCCTTAACGGCAGAGGAGCTGGATATCATTCGCCGGCTCGAGTCTCTTGAGAATCCAGACGCCAACTATGATCCCTATGAGCCTACGGTGGAATGGTTCACCGGGAAGGGTAAGGAGGAGGTTATGCCAATCTCTGCTGCACCAGAGCCCAAACGGCGTTGGGTTCCGAGCAAATGGGAAAAGCAAAAGGTTTGATTCGACGGTCCTCCCTCCATACAATACACGCTCAGCTCGAGCCTAGGTCATGAAGATCGTGCGCGCTATCCGTCAAGGTCGCATCCTCCCCTCAAAACCAAAAACGACTTCGTCGCAACCGCAATTCTTCGCCATCTGGAATGACGACCCCTCTTCCTCACACCCACCACCACTCCCCGCACCTAAAGTGCGACTTCCCACCCACTCTGAATCGTACAACCCTCCAGAAGAGTACCTACCCACGGAAGAGGAGCGGAAAGAGTGGGAAGCCACCGACAAGGAGGACCGCGAACAAGATTACCTCCCACAAAAGTACCCTTCGCTGCGACTGGTTCCCGCGTATGACCAGTTCATCCAGGAGCGCTTTAGTCGACAGCTGGATCTCTATCTCGCGCCGCGGATTCAACGGACGAAACTGAACATCGACCCGAACAGCCTGATCCCAAAGTTGCCGAGTCCAAGCACCCTACGGCCGTTCCCTAATTACAAATCCCTCAGTTTTCCGCATGTACGTGGAAGAGTGCGTTGTGTTTCGATCAGTCCAGATGGCGCATGGGTCGTGAGTGCGGACGAGGAGGGAATCGTATGCCTTTGGGAGGTTATCGTCGGCCGTGAGGTGAAGCGCTGGTCTCTCAATGAGAAAGTCAGTGCGGTGGAGTGGTGTCCACGAACAGACGTGAGCTTCTTCGTGGTCGGAGTGTGAGTGTTCTTGCACTTACCGGCATAAACCCGTGATTGACATGATAATGTCAGAGAGGAGAAACTTAGCTTCTTCATTCCCCCTAACCTCCCTCCCGCAATTCTTACTTCTACCCGGGCGCTTCTTCAACCTGCAGCACTCCCATCGGCTCCGGCAGCCCCGTCCTTGGTGAAGTGGATCAAGAGCCCTTCACAGGAACCCGCCCTGGACAGTCCTCTTCTGTCCCTGGAGCTTCCGCCATCTTCGGGACTAGTCAAACACATCGCATGGCACCGTAAGGGTGATTATTTTGCCACAGTCTGTCAGCCCTTCCCTCCACCCATCCCCATGTATCACACTGACCCATCCTCATAGCCAGTGGAGGGGGCCAGAGCGGGGTATGGATACACCAGGCATCACGCCGACATTCCCAAGCTCCATTCAAGAAGGTCAAGGGCTCTGTCCAGCTCGTTCAATTCCACCCTTCCAAGCCTCACTTCTTTGTGGCGGTCCGTGCATTTGGCTCCCCCTTCCCCTTTCATCTCCTGGGAACTGACGGCTGTCACGTAGACGCAACGTTATGTACGGATCTATAACCTTGCAGAGCAGAAGCTCCTGAAAATGCTTATTCCTGGTATACGGTGGATTTCCTCGATGGACGTTCATCCATCTGGGGACCACTTGATCGTCGGTGGCTACGACCGAAAGCTTTGCTGGTTCGACCTCGAACTCAGTGATAAACCTTATAAAATTCTCCGGTATGCCTAATGCATGTATATGTGTACATTCACGTCTGACTCGTGTCGCTTTATACCTCCGATAGATATCATTCCCGCGCGATTCGGTCATTGCATTTTCATCCATCGTATCCGTTGTTTGCGTCGTCGTCCGACGATGGCTCGATCCAGATCTTCCACGCACGCGTTTACAGCGACCTCCTCACGGATCCTCTCATAGTACCGCTCAAGATCCTGCGTGGGCACGAGGTGCGTGAGGGGTTGGGCGTATTGCAAGTCAAATGGGTGCCAAAGCAGCCATGGCTAGTTAGCACAGGGGCAGATAGCACCGTCGCGGTGTGGTGCCATTAAGGCTCCTTCCTTGTGTGTTCTATCAGACAACCCCAAACGAACATGTCTGATGGATTTAACCGCCTGTGCTACTTTTATCGCGAGCGAATGTTCTTGCCTTTCCCCTGAGGGTCGATTGATAACCACACGCGTCAAGGAAAATTCGACGCAGAAATGGCAATTGAATGGATATGGGTACCTCCATATGTGCATCACTATTCAAAGGGATATACCAATTTACACAACACGCGCGTGCAGACAACACACGAGGCGATAATATGCCATGTTTTGTAGTTACTCCTCGACGCCGCAAATAATCAGGGTCCCCTATCGCCGCCTGTGAGACCGCCCTGGCTTGTACCTCGAGGCGGCGGCGCCTTGTCTGTTCATTCCCCTCGACCTGGGTCGAGGCGTCATGCCCTTCGAGGCCCTCCAACGTTCTCGACGCGACCCTCTCGGCCCATGGGTTGAAATTTTCCCCGTCGTCTTCTCCGACGCCTTTCCATCTACCCCTGTATAACATACAATTGCAAGAGGACCAAAATTAGACAGAGAAGTGTTTAAACTTTTGAATAGGGAAAGCCGCAATATCGGACCTTCTTCTGTAGACGGTGGGACGGTTTCTTCCGCGTCCGCGTCTTCGTCTTGAGCTGCGATGTCAATGTGGTTAACGATGTGTTGATCCATGCGAAGCAGAGGAGGATCGCAACGAGCGCATTGGTGTGGAGGGAGGGAGGGAGCAGGCGGACGATTAAAGGCCCAGGCAGTGCAAGAGGGTGGGGCTGATGTCTTGGTGGTCCAAGAGCCCGAAAGCGGCGAACCAACACGAACCTGGCATATCCACATCTTGATGCTGCTCCCCCTCCTCGTCCGGTCGTCTGCCTCCCTCAGCGGGATTGGTGGTGGTGAGGGCACGCAGCTTTGCGTTGAGTCGTTGGAGACGCGCAGCCTCTGCGGCTGCGAACACGCCCTCTTTGCGTTTCTTGGCACGGAATGTACGTTTTACTTTGGAGCGAGTCGATTTTGCCATTGTTGATGAGTGTACGATCCTTGAGGTTGGGTGAACGTAGTGGTAAGGGTGGAAGGTTGTATAATGTAGGGAAGATCAATGGGAAATGTAGGTAAACTATTTAAGAAATTTTTGGGTGTCGGCCGCCAAAGCGCAGTCACAACACTGAAGCTGTGTCCAGTCTAATCGAGTGACTCATGCGACACATACAGTAGTACTTGGCAGTTACACAGGAGAAACAACCGTTTCAGGCATACTCGCACAACGCACAACGGCAATACGGAAGAACCTTCCAGAGTCAAAAAATGCTGCGATTTTGCAGTGGGCAAATACAATGACGCGTACATTGCCAATATACATATGTAGGCTCCTCCCAAAGCGAAGCGATGCTCGCACAGCAAACGAGCACGTGGGAGATCGAATCACCTAGCTAGCGTACTTCGTCGTCTTGGAAATGGAAAAAGGCATCTCTTGCTGACCTTCTAAGGGTTTCGAATATTTCATTCAGCCGGAGCTTCCCTGTGGAGAGGGAACAGGTAAGGATGTACAATCGGGGATACTAGAGGAAGGCGACTTATTATGTACAAAACATTATTGCATCTGGTCGAGTCAGGCAGCATCGGTAAGCGGGTTCAGGGCAAACAGAGATAACACTTGGCCATACCGGATGAAAACCTCGCCCAAAGTCCCGTTAGATTCGCCATTTTGGTATTCCTCAGTGTTGGCCAGCTAGAAAGAGGTCAAGGACACGTGAAAAAGGCAGTGAAGATCGGGGGGATTTCAGACCTGAAGGTTCATGTAGCCATCCGTGCTCACGAGGAACCCCTTGTATTCGAGCCCCCACTTCAGACGAACAAACACAGGCTTCCCGGTCAGCTCCTGTAAGAACGGCTTTGGGTTGACCGGCTGGACCTGTAATGAAAAAGAAAGAAAAAAATCGCTCTGAGACGAGAACACAAAGACAACAAACGAGCCGGAGGAAACACGTACACCCGACATGATCGTTTCTTGTCAAGGTGGAAATACGTGGAAATATGGATGAACTTCCCAAATTGGTGCAAAGATTTTTTTTAAAAATGGATAAAAGGGGTGGAATATTTATAGATTAAAATACGGCAACGCGAGTCAAAGTCGAGCAACCAACCCGCACCCGCACCCGTTCGCTGGGACCGCTCCGTTACCCCGTAATCATCCCATCTCTCTTCCCCTTCCCTTTCCCCATCCCGTTACCGTTACAAGTAATCATGTCAGACCGCGAAGGTCACTCCGGTCTCCCGCCATCCGACGACGACCTCTCCCTGCCAAAAGCAACCGTGGCAAAGATGATCACCGGTTCGTTTCTCGTCGTCTCGCGGGCCCTCCTCCGGCCTTTGCCTTTTAAAATATCCGCGACCCTGACAAAGCCACCTCCCCGCTGTCCACCATGTTTTCCTCTTTACCCTGCACGCGTACTCCTCCTACGTATACGCTTGGCCACTTGGCGCGTGCACCAAATGCGAACACACAAATATACGTTACATTTCATATGCACGCACGCATACATACATGTGCGTGCCGTGTCATGAACAACAGAACTCCTTCCCAGCGATGTCACTTGCGCCAAGGAGACTCGCGACTTGGTCATCGAATGCTGCGTCGGTCCGTGCCAGACCTTCCCTTACGTTCTGATCTTTGCCAAGCTGATCGTATCCTCGACCTCACCTCATCTAGAATTCATCCATCTCATTTCGTCTGAGGCGAATGAGATCTGTGAGCAGGACTCGAAGAAAACTATTGCCCCCGAGCATATAATCGGCGCGCTCAAGGTGCGTCTTTCCGTTTCGTTGTCTCCCTATCGCCCAATCGCGTGGACCAACGGTTGATTGTTTATGACCTTAAACCAGAGGCTCGGCTTTGAATCATTCACCGAGGAAGTCGAAGACGTCCTCAAGGACCATAAACAGCAACAGAAGGTATGCACCTTCCCCATTGTTGCCGTCTCCATCGATGCGATGCGATGATGCCTTGACTTAGGACCGAGAGAAGAAAGTGTCAAAATTGGAGCAGTCGGGCAAGACAGAAGAAGAGCTCTGGGAGGAACAGCAAAAACTCTTCGCGGAGAGCAGAGCGAAATATGAATCTCAACAGCAATGACCCCCCTTACGTCCTTGTCCCTCTGACCGCGTGACGATTTGTACAATGAGTTATTATTCGTCGTGTCTGCTCCCAGATGTATTTCTAGTTCTCACGTACACCGCTTTACACCGTTGTACTCTAATAATCTTTACCCCATCGTGGGTCATTGCTGGCTCTTCGCAAACCGCGCTTTCAACTCTTGCAATCTCGCCCATGGCGAATCTCCGTTCCATTCCTCGCTCCGAACATCGCTTGATGGCCGAGTGATCTGGGGTAAGCCAAACTGTTCGATGGTGTATGATGAAGACACGGTCGCATAAAACGCAGCTGGTTGTTGAACCCCAACCATCAGCGTGCAAATTTGGTGTGTACGTGACTGCAAGTGCAATTTAGACATCACGTACCCTCAAAGACATCTCCGTTTGTCAGGGCGAGGCCGGCGGCAAGGCCACCCAAGAAGCTGTTTCCAGCTCCTTTGATTTGGAAGCAAACGCGGCCAGAAGATGAGCCGATGGTCCAATGCGACGAGATGCCCATGGGGAATTCATTCACCTGTCACGTCAACCACTCGTTGTTCGGTTCTCCAATAAGCGTCTATCCATACACCCGGCTGGGAACGGCAGGCGATATAGGCTCCCATGCTGCCGCTACGGATGATAACCCAGCCGGTGCCTCCAGGGCCAACGCCGAAGTTGAGGAACGCCTTGCAGGCCTGTTCTATCGAAGACTTGGTCGGCGGCAACGGGACCGATAGAAGCCCGAGCGCCTCCTCAGCATTGGGGCTACAGCATTACGATGGGTCAAAAAGAATTAATTGCGTTTCGAACAAAGGGGGATGGCGGTCCGAGGAATCGGGCGGCACCTCAGCACAGATATGAGCGGCAGAACTTCGCGGAGTGCGGGGAGCTGCTCCGGAACGCATCTATCCTGATGACTCTCAATCAGCAAAGCAAGCACGGCGTGGCGCGGTGCGGCGGTTTGGGGTGACGGTCGATGATGGGATAAAAATGATATGGGTACGTACGGGTATGGGTTCGTATATGGATATGGGGGACCAGCCTTCGACTTCGGCGACCTGAGACATGATAACGGCAGCGCGAGTCGGCGAGCAGATGAAATGCAACGCGGTCGAGCGAAAAAGGGGGGTGTCCGTCAGGTCACGAGGAGTTATACGTATTCTAGGCGTAAGGTATTGAAAGCTTGTGAAACATGAGAAGAGAAGAAGAAAAAAAAACAAAGAACGAGGAGGCGCATCAGGGTAACAGGAGATGGGACACAATTAGAAACGCCCGGGGTGGAGCGCGGCGGATATGTAGTGTTGTTTGGAACCCACTTTCTGTGATCGCCAATGTATGAATTAAGCGCTCGAGTCGTGGTGTCGCCTGGCTGCTCCCTGAAGAACCACATGCCTTCGCCGTATTTCCTCAAAGTGGCGTCTATTTCCTGGGGAAAGTTTCCGCCCTTATCGACAATCATGCCGACTTGACTCGCTGGCAGCCTAGAAGTACGGATATCTAGTTAATTGGAAAACCGCAAACGAAACAAACGCGGCATCCCCGTACGTGCGTTCCGTCCGTCCCTTACGGGAGGAAACGCCACGCTTCGAAGGGGGATGTGAAACCTTACCAGATGCGAGCGCCAATGTTGGCATAAGTGCCGCCTCCCCCAATCTGAAGTAGAGAGAAGGATAAGCGGGCGAGCGCGTGCAAGATCGGGGGGTGTACTCTTCCTGAGGGGATAACGTGCGACCTGTCGGCTTCCCCGTGGTATCCAGAAAGGCGAATTCGTCCACGATGAACATCCCAAGAGTGACCAGCTTCCGCGCTTCTGACATGATGATGAAACCAGATGTGAGAGACAGCCTGAGGGTGGGTGTGGCGAGATTACTGCACATCTCATCTTATGACTTGGTGTCGAGATCGATCGGTCATTGCCGGTCATGGTTTCGCCTCAACCGCAAGTCTGGCTCATCGACCACCCGACCTCTCTCGATGAAGATGCAAGTCGTTCCCTCTGCTGACGGCAAAAACCAAAAAAAAATAAAAAAAAACCTATCTGACAGCTTTATCAGAACGCCCTGACATTACTCGACGCGTCCTCACTCGAGCGCGTACGGCGCTTTTACCACAGGGCGGACGCTTGTCGTGAGTGCTGCGTATCCTATCTCGTTCGCCCGCGGGGCGCGCGTTTTCTTCTTTGTTCGTCCCCAAGGCCAACTCCTTTCTCTCGAGGTTGCCTAATCGGCCGTCTCCTGCCCCGTGTCCTCCTAAGAGAGCAGCGAGCCGTTTCTGCCGAGGAGATCCACTTCGCCACTACCGAAGCGGGAAAGCCTTACTTTGCACGTATCTCCCTTTTTTGCTTCCCCACTCTCTCCTCTCTTTGTAAAAACACCTGTTTTGCCGGGTTAATAACTCATGGCCTCCTTGCCACCCTCGGTCGTTTGCAGGTGACGAGCATCGGTTCTCCGCCTATCGGATTTAATGTATCCCATGACAATGAACTGGTGGCGATGGCGTTCGCCCCCGGGGAGCACGGACCCCCCGCTTTCCTGATCGGGGTCGACGTGATGAGGGTACAAGTGCCGACACGGATGGCAGAAGGGGTCGCGTCGTTTCTGCGTGCTGTGGGAGAGAGCACGGTGAGCGGCTATGCAGTTCTAGTCTGTGACCCACTCCGTTCGCCGGACTGATGCATTCTTTTCCCCCCCTTTTTCCTATTTATGAAGTTGACAGATGCGGAGAAGCGCCTTGTCTCAAGTGACGTGCCAGAGAAGGAAGCGCTTTCCCGCTTTTATCTCATCTGGACGATCAAGGAAGCGTACATAAAGGCAATCGGATTGGGACTCGGTTTTGACCCGAGTCGTATTGAGTACGACATGCGGGCCAATACGGTCGCGGTAGATGGAGCGGTTGCGACCGACTGGCGGTTCGAGACATCGCAGTTTACGGTCGATGAGGAAGCATATCGGGTCACCGTGGTGCAGTTCGTGGGAGGCGGCAATGGGTCGGGCACGGTAGTTTCCCTCGATCAGGGTCAGGTTGAGCACACCGGTGCTTCTCGCTTCGTCCGGAAGGCCCTCCGTCAATTCAAGGGGCTAGAATTGGTCCATGCAGGTAATGATGATGCCAGGAGTGACGAATAAGCAGTATCCATTCTTTGTAATCGTAGTGGCGTGAAAGAGCAGGAGATCATAGATGCCTAAATTTGAATGCCGAGAAGTAAATGCGTGCGGAGAATATGGTCGACTTGTGTATGGACCGTATGACAGGGATGCGGTAATAATACGATAATAAGCATAGAAAGTTAACTAAACCCCAACAGGTAGTCAATAAACGAATCCAAAATCCGAAGTAAAGTCCAGGCTGTCCTCGAGATGATGTGCAGGGACCGGATTGATGGGCGCAGCTTGCCAAATCCGCTGCTTGCAGCCCGCCTCATTCGATTGAAAGGAAGACCCCCAATGCATTCCAGAAAGCTCGAAGTCGAGTAGTTGAGGCATAGATGTTAAGGTAGTTGCGACTTGTTCGTAGAAAGTCTGCATTGGGATGGAATCAGCTCAGCAGGTACGGGTCAGAATGGGACAACGCACGTCGTCAGAAGGTTTCAACGATACATGAAATGGTGCCATGAGGCGAAGATAGACCAAGTAGGGAAGGTGCCTTGCGAGGGATTTGAGGAAAGGGACGAGGAGTGCAGATGTGATCACTCCGAGCACGGCTATGTGGCCCGTCGATTGTGCAAGGCATGCCACTTCGTCCTCTGACAGGTCGCCATCGTGGATGTGGATACTCTCAAGGGGACGTCCTGGCACAATGACCTTGACGGCCTGACATGAACCCATAAAGTGCACGAGACGGGGAATGGCGGCGTGTGAGAGTTTAGGAAGAACGGCTGTGCCGGATACTGGTGCGGTATCCAATTCGAGCCTCTCCAGCGCTGGGGTGCGTTCGAGGAAACCGGTTACGTGAGCATCGAATGGGAAGGAGGAGGAGAAAGTGAGCAAGCGGGGGTATATGATGGGGCGCGTGCGTGGAGTGAGGACCCAGCTGGGGTTGACATGAGCGTCGAGGGAAATATGGAGTGAGGTCAGTCCGGACATAGCCGAAAGCGCGTCACTGAGCGCGATATAAAATAAGCGGAAGAGATGAACGGTGGGCTCGACCGTTATGCGGAGGGTGTGCACGACACGGGCGATGCACGGTTTGTTGGAAAGTGTCACGACGACGGACAGGTTGTGGTTCGCGGAGGAGAGGTTGAGGTGGCGGTAGAGGATGCGTTGCGCGATGGGACAGAAGAGCGAACTGGTACGACAAAGTGCGGCGAGGTCGGACGGACAGAGATGAGAGCAGATGTCGTCGAGGAGCTCGATGGGGAGACGGGCGAGAGCCATTAATATTATTGTGAAGAGTGGGAAGTTGGGACGGGTGTGTGAAGGGGGGGTGAAGGGTGGTTTAGCTGGATTTGAGATGAGAGGGTATTTAAGATCTAAGCAAGTCCAAGTATTTGCTTTGCTTGCGCGCTCGTTTGAGCTCCCTCATTCGCTCACTCACCCTTGGCCATTTCATTTCATGCGCTCATTGTTTTCGCCACGTTTCCACTCTCGGTCTCCCCTCCGCTTCCTCCGAACACACGCCAGGTCACTGCACCACCGTCCAACGAACGGTTCGTCTCTTCCCTCTCCAACGTAGACCGTCCTCTCACTCGGCCTTTCGGTTGGATCCACTCCAGCTCCATATCCGAACCGTTCTCACAACTGTGGTGCCCTCACTCCTGCGGACGTGGGCTCTCGCGTCGTCCTCGCTGGCTGGCTCCTTCCAGAACGGTACCCCTCCTTCCCTCTTCTGCTCTTCCCCTCGAGGGCGCTTGTCAACCGCTCACCCTTACTTCCCATGCCCCATCTAGCAAAGTTTCCAAATCACTTTCTTTTTTCCCATTGAGGGACTCGTACGGTACAACCCAGCTCGTCGTCCATACCCCGCCCGGTGATCCTCCTCCCCACGGAGACATCCAACAGAGCAACCCCCTCGCTGACTTGGCACGCATCCCCGTCGAGTCTACTGTACTCGTTCAAGGCCATGTCCGTTTAAGGCCAGAGAAGCAACGCCGTCCCGTAATTAACACACCTTATTCCTTTAGGCTCTCAGACAACTGATTCCCGATCGGTCTCCTCTCTAGGGCCCCTCTGGTGATGTCGAGGTTTCCGTAACAGATTTCACACTCCTCAATCCGGCAGATCGCCATATGCCCTTTCTCCCTTCGGATACCCAAAACATGGTTCGCTCTCACTCTCGTTCACACGCCCGCTTTGCTGCTGATTTTCCTTTCTTGTCTCTTTGGACCATGCAAGGCAAATGATGACTTGAGAAGTCAATATCGCTATCTCGACCTTCGTAGGCCAGAGCTTGCAGATAACCTACGCAAGAGAAGCCAGGTCGCCAAGATTGTGCGCTTCGTGCTTGAACAACAAGGTGTCGCGGCTTCCATTCCATCTTCTTCTGTGGTCCTCCGGCACGACGTTCCTTCTACCAGATTTCCTCGAGGTCGAGACGCCCATTCTTCTCAAGTCTTCCCCTGAAGGTGCTCGCGAATTTCTTGTTCCAACAAGAATTACCCACCCCCGGGGATCAGAAGTGGCCAAACTCTACGAGCCTCTCTTCTTCGCCCTTCCGCAATCCCCTCAACAACCTAAGCAGCTGCTCATGTGCTCCGGTGCTATTGACCGATATTATCAACTCGCCCGGTGTTTCCGGGATGAAGACGGTCGAAAGGATAGGCAGCCCGAATTTACTCAGATTGATCTAGAGATGGCATTTGTCTCTTGGGGCAACCCCAATCCGGATAGTGGCCCGTGGCGAATTGGCGGACAGGAAGTCCGTGATATTGTTGAAGAAATGATCAGAACTATATGGGCGCAGATAGCAAAGATATCTTTGCCCGATGAGTTCAATGTCATGACCTATCACGAAGCCATGTCCCGTGTAAGTACGGCGAATGTCCCGTGTATGCACGTTACCATTCTAATCCATGCCCTAGTTTGGCACTGACAAGCCGGACACCCGCTTTGCGTTAGAGGTCTGTGCCACTCGCTGCTGTCATAGCTGTTCGTTGTTTCACGGCACTAGTACAGATTCAAGACGTTACCTCATGTCTACCCCCAAGTATCGTTACGGCATTAGGACATTCTGGGCAAACCATAGGCTGTCTACCGGTGCGACAAACCGATGATACAGCATTCTATCCAGTTGCACATGAATGTTCCACAGAGGATGGCCTCGTGAGTTCCGTCCGGGTTCCCTGCCAGCGCCAGCTCGTATTCACACACATTACTCGATTTGCTCATTGACTGGATAGGACCGCGTCGAAATAACATCAGAAAACATATCTTCGTGGCTTGTCGACAGTGTCATTGTCCAGGAAATCTCTCCTCATGGTGATAGTTGGGCGGAAGGTGCTCTTGGCGGAAAATTGAAGCTGCAACCGGGTGATATCGTGTGGATAGGCAAACACCGTGATAGACCGGAAGTGAGGGCATCCTTTCATTCGTCTTTGGTCCGCTGTCCTTACGACCCCATCTTAGGGCGGATCGATGGCACTTGGTCGGCAGAGACTTCACCTAGCTGAGATGGCCCAGTCGCGTGGTGGGTGGACAATAATCTACCACAACCTTCCGGAGCGCTGACTTGCTGTGCAGGGTCCTACTCCCCAACGCGCGAGCCGCACTTTCTCTGGATCACCGAGTTTCCCTTGTTCACTCGCGCAGACGCAGAGAAGGACTTTCTTGCGAAAGGTAGATGGAGTAGCACGCACCACCCCTTCACCGCACCGGCATGGCAAGACGTGCAGGCTCTGTATGACGGGCGAATCTCCGAGGTCAGCATCTGTGTGCGCAGTCGCAGCCGTAATCGCTGACGTTTGTGGTTGATGTTCGGGCATATGTGGGGCTCGCTTTCCATTTTCATGCATCATCCAGGTACGTGGCCAGCACTACGATCTTGTCCTCAATGGAGTCGAGATTGGAGGGGGTTCTGTCCGAGTGCATGACGCCATGATGCAAGAATACATCTTTTCCGAAGTGTTACAGGTGAGCCCTGGTGGCGAGTGGCGTGTCGCGTTTGCGTGGCCCGACTTGGCGCTCATGCATCCCAGCTCGACGAACATGAAAAGGCATCGTTCAACCATTTACTTCACGCTCTAAAGTGTGGCGCCCCGCCGCATGGCGGGATTGCGTTGGGTATGTGCATGTCCATAACTTATCAAGTTGAACGCAAAGTTTAATCGGGACCCCCAGGATTTGACCGCCTTGTGGCCATCCTATGCAATGCACCTTCAATCCGCGACGTCATCGCTTTCCCAAAGACGAGCGTAGGCACAGATGCTCTTTTAAAAAGCCCGACGCCAGTACACAGGGACACATTACATCAGTACGGCATCCAGCCTCGATGACGATATCCTACGTAGAGATTGCTCCCGGGTACCCACTACATATGAAACAAAAAGAACAAAAGATGTGATCAAGGCATCATATGGAGAGTCCTGAAAAAAGGGAAAGAGGGTAAGTCATTCAGAACGAATCCACGCACAAGGCGCGCAAGACCAAGACGTCATGAAGATATCGGGGACCTCGACCTGTCCGATTCGGGAGTTTGCCTCCCTTGTGCGTCACCCTGACTTACATCTTCAGTCGATGACGCAGGCTCGGACACAGAATGCCGTGGTGTCGTGTTCTGGCTGTCGCTTCTGGAGTGCTCCCCCTCTCCAAACGGGAAGTTGGTCCAGCTCGCGCCAGAGTCCGGCGCCTCTGCTGGTTCGGAAGGGCCGTTTGTCGCGGGGGCAACGGTCGCCTTTACGGTGGCGGCCGCTGCGTCGGATGATGATGGCACAGCATCGTCAGCCTGCTTCAGTTGCTGTGCCTCATCGATGACCGTTAAGACGCTGCGAAGCTTCGACTCGGCTCTGCGGGAGCCCGAGCTTGGTGGGGAGGAGGATGGTGTTCGGTTGGTACGTCGTGGTGGAGAAGATGATCGATTCTTTGTTGTGGGAGTCTTGGGTAGGGAGCTGGACGCTGATGATGGAACCGCGTCGGCCCATTCTGATGCCATGTCAGAGTAAAGGATACCGTTACCGTGTGCCCACCCTACGCTCGTCCCTGTCGCAAACACGTCGCTCGTTACCGTTTGTGGGGTAACCGTCAAGGGGCTCGGCGATGACGATGGGGCCAGAATGGAGAGGGGGGGGAGAATGCTGAATATTTGATCCTCGGAATGGGGCTGCCCATACGAATCAAAGGGATCCGGGATAGATTGGAGCATGGGTTCGATGACAGGATCGGAACTGCGAATGGTTACGTTAGCCGTGGCTAAGAAACGGTCACCCCCAACAACGGCTGGGCAGAGGGTGAGGGGATTGGAACGTACGCTTTCGATGTGAACCTATCGAATACGTCGAGAGTTGAGCGGACTACAAGGGAGATCTGAAATGCGGGTTGTGTGAGTTGGCGTTGGTACCACGAGAAAAGTCTGTTTTGAAGTACCTTCCCTTGCACGACATCCCACACCTCTTCCTCGTGCTCTATGATTTCTGCATAGTGCCGGACCTTCAGCTGGTCAAGGCCTTCGACCTGTCTCTGCAGCACGCCCAACGCCTCTCTGAACGATTGCAAATCTACACAAGAGAATTATGAGCGCGGGACAAATCTCACCGAACCGGTGTGCCGGGCTTACTGCGTTCTTTTCGGTTCATATTCCGCATCTCTGTCTCACGGATAATATGACTCTTCTCGCGGAGAGCACGTTCATAGGACGACGAGCGTTCCTTGTGATATTGCAGGTAGTTAGTGCGGGCCGATCGATAACGGGCGGAAGTGCGATAGAGAAGGAGGTGTGGAGATAAAGGACTCACATTTACGATTACACGATAGGTGTCTAGGTGTTGGCGTAGCGGTTTCTCGAACTGTTTATCTAGCGTTTCTGACTGGAAGAGATCAGGTAAGCGAGCCCCTTGCGACAAGGTCCATGTATGGAATGGTGTTTCCCTTACCAGGACGTGCCAGTGATTAGCCATCAAATGGTGGAGCCCCGCTGAGGCTTGCAGCCGGGTCCCCTGTTCGTAGGAGGGACCCTTCATCCTGTACAAGGGGGGGAAATGGAGCTTCGTCAGTACCTCCCTACTTCCAGAGAGGACGTGATACGAATAGAGTAGAACATACCCTGCGCAAGTTTCCATTGCGTCTGCGAACGCGGCGGTGGCTCGGGACATTGTGAGTAGGGCGGATTGGTAGTTGGCACATGAATTTAAGAGCTATAGATGCGGTTGTGTCATGTGTGCGTTCATGGAGAATGGAGAATGGAGAGAAAGGGTGAGAAGAGCGTTTCTGTTTGTTTCGGGACCGCAAGGAGAAGAGAAAAGAAGGGGAGGAGGAAACCCGAGAGGAGGGGAGACTGACGTTTTCATAAGACTGCATGCTCGCCTTGAGGTCTGAACGTGTGATGACCTTCGCGGGACCATTTTCGCCCAGGTTCACGGCCGACACGTTGGTCGTTTCCGAGAATGTAGGCGAGGGTGGGCCGGGAGAAGCGTTGCGCTTTCCCTGCGAGTTTGTAGATATCGCAAAAGGTCTGTGGGACCGCGATTTCAGCATTTGGGAGAGGGTAGGCCTTGTGATCTTGATGGCGGGGAGCAAAGAGACGAAGAGAGACAGAGAGGGGTTTTGTGGGATGTTCCAGCTGAGTATTGGATTGGAGCTGCTGCTTGGAAGATCGCCCGCTTGAGGCAGTCTCCGCGCTACGCTCAATACGAATATGGTCATCGGCTGCAAAAGAGCCGTAGGCATATCCATTGCTTCTTGTAGTCAAACGTCGTCCACACTGTTATTTTATTATTTAAACCTCGTCGTGTTTATGCAAAACAGAAGCGCTAACTTGGACATCACGCATCCGGAGTCCAGTCATCGCGCGCGTGTCAAAGGGACACCCTCGGAGCCCATAATCCCGAGAGAATATCATTTACTCGACTAGCGAAAATATGGTACTTAGTTTGACAGCACTGTGTGGTAATTCTATTACAGGTTACTGGTCAACGCAGCGCGGTACTGGCTACATAGGTCCGAGACATGAACAAAAAGTACCAGAATACAGAAATCGCAGTGACACACCTCGAGTCACCGACCATCACAACGCATGAGGCCGTTTCCGAGAATCATCGTACACCGGCCGACGCAGAGGTCATCCTTTCTGGCGAGTCGCGCAGGTAGAACAGCTTGGCCTTCTTCAAGCCCTTGCGCTGCTTCTTCCGGTCAGCGGGCGCGCCGCCATTGCCACTGCTCCCGCCGCCACCGCCGCCTGCCCTTGAGACGACGACGACGTCCTTGACGTGCGGCGAGTTGACAAAGAACTGCATCTCGACGCCCGTGCGCTGCACCACGTTCCGAAGGACGAAGGACGTGTCGGGCCCGCGGCGTCGCACCGAGATGAGCACGCCGGAGAAGGAGGTCGGCGCGTGCGCGAGGTTGACGGTGAGCACGGAGCCCGGACGGACGCGGTCTGGGTGCGACTTTGAGAAGAGGGTGCCGATGAGTTTCTGCTTTTCGGTGGACGGGAGCGTGTGTTGGAGATATGCCATTAGGCCCTTGCCTTGGTGGAGGGCCGGTGGGGGTGGTGAACCAGCGGGAGGAGGGGGTATAATGGCAACTTGGGAGTATGGATAGGGCTTGGCAGATGTGGAGAGTAATCGCGACGATGCAGCCCTCCAAGCACGGCCTGGTTTGAGCAATGACCTTGTGAACATGACAACTCTGCTCTGACGGTTTGTGGATCGAATCGAAT
>Ga0307512_10003569_pt1 | contig 17884 bp, 19 predicted proteins | sample 14_EM_MG_FD_200267 | JGI IMG/M metagenome (GOLD analysis project Ga0307512, IMG submission 200267) | Populus trichocarpa ectomycorrhiza microbial communities from riparian zone in the Pacific Northwest, United States - 14_EM | ecosystem: Host-associated > Plants > Roots > Unclassified | place...
CCCCAGTTAGACGACCGCCCAATTAAAATCCCTCGCTATGGCCTTTTCCAGGGTCTCATTGATGTTATCGCAGTGGAATACCCCAACCGTGCCGACAAGGGCGACACAGGAAATCGTAGGTCCGGGACTGAAAAACTCCTTAGGATATACATGGCGAGCTATCCATCGTAGGGCTGTGACGTGCTGGGCCTGGCGGGTGGTTGTTCGCTGGTTGGCAATCTCGCTTTGATCACACACCCCTCAGAAAAGTCTTCACTGAAGTATGCGACGCGAGGTATGCCGGTATGTCGTTGATTGTCGAAAGAAAATTCCCTGTAACTGGCGTACAACAGTCGAAAGAAGGCGAGTTGCCCCAGAAGGGGGACTACCGATCGGTGTCGATGCTGAGTGGTAAAAGGATATCTGTCGATATATCGGTGGACTAGAATACACCCCTCCTGCACCTAGAGAAGCGGTACAGGACAGGCGGACACACACAAGGTCGGTGATGAAGCCAAAGTAAAACCCCGCTTTGCCCCGCGAGGGGAAAAGCTTGGCAAAACCAGGCGGAGAGGGTGGTTGTCGAAGGTGTGTATGACATGATTCAGTACGTATCAGTGACATGGCAAAAAATGGTAATCGCGGTTTTCCTGCAGCACTTTTAATGCTCGGCATTCGGAATGCCCCAATAGATGCACACCGAGACTCACACGTATCGTTCAAAGTAGTTATTCAAGCACTACTGACGAGCTCTACTGAAGGTAAAATCTTCAAATTTCCACTCCCCTCTATATTGAGACTACCTGCGCTGTTTGTCTTATCTCTGTGTGGCTACCGCCGATGATGATTTGTCGCTGACTGCAAGGAGCCCAGTAGATTAAGTCCAGCTGCACCTGCAGCACCACTGCCGGCCAAGATCGAAGACTCACGGTGAGAGAGTTGAAATTTTGTGGTGACATGGCCGCTCGTTTGCAGTTTGTCGAAATAAAATTGAACGGGCAGTTCCTAATTCAAATGTTCGCAACCGTTGCTGATATGTGATGCACCAGTAAGATTTCAACACGATGTTGGGAGCAAGACTAGCATCAACACTATTTGGCACCAGTGAGATGTGAACACGGTGTTGCATTGTGCATCTATGCTTTTGCTTGAAGTCATGCAGGGTTCCGCAGCATCCATTCTGCACATGCTCAACAAGCTGGCGGTTTTGATCTCGTCTGCCTTGCGCCCGTGCGGGGATAATGCCGGTTGATGAAACACATGACCCCCATCGAGTGAATCTGACTTTGTGTACACTGCATCACTAGCGCGCTAACATCGTACAACTAAAATTAGTTACAACTATCTAGCCATGCGATTCATCATATATTCCATTGTACATATTTTGATACTATCTATGACATTGCTCGAGTCCACTCCTCTCCCATCATAACCGGCTTTCCCCTGAAGCATCTCATAGCTCTCCCAAAATAATCATCCGTCGTAATAAACAACCAGTCTACCAAACATCGTACCTTCCGTCCAATCAACATACCTTTCTTCAGAATGTCTGATACTTCTCTGCATTTCACTTTAAACCAAACGACGACAGCAGAAGGCGAGTGTACCGTCATAACACAAAGCAGTGATGTCAATCCTCCAGGTTGGAATTCGCCTAGACTGGAACCGTCCATTAAAAACCCGGTTTTAGAACCATCCAAACTGGAACCGCCCGAGTCCAGTTTAGCCCAGTTCGACCGTCTTGCCGGACCGGATCAGACAGAACTCTACCCTACACCGGGACCATCCACCAAAGACCTGGATTTAGAATTATCCAAACAGGAACTGCCCGTGTCCAGTGTCGTCCAGTCCGACTTTCCTGCCGGACCGGATTGGACTGAACCATACCCTCCACCCGGACCGCCTACCAAAAACCCGATTTTAGAACCAACCAAACAGGAACTGCCTCAGTTCAGTTTAGTCCAGTCCGACCTTCCTACCGGACCTGATCGGACTGAACCCTACCATACACCGGGACCAGCCTCCCTAAACCCGGTTTACGAACCGCCCGAGTCCAGTCCAGTCCAGTCCGACCTTCCTGCTGCCCATGGCAGTACTGATCCCTACCTTATACCGGGACGGTTCGAACCGTTGGCACCTTTGCTAGCAAGAATCCCAAAGGAGTCCCATGCTGAAGAGAAAACTTCATCGAGCTCAAGTGACTACAATACTAAGAAGCCCAAGTTAAGAAAAATAATGTATGTCTGTCAGATTCTGTCGCTATTTATAGTGCTTAACCTCTAAATTATTTAGGGTTATGGGTTTGACCGGTAGTGGGAAATCAACCGTATGTAGCTACATTCGTCCAAATCCTTGGGGAGCTATGTCACTGACAGTCGGGCAAGTTTATTAACACTGTCAGCGATAGTTCGTTACCAACTAGTGATGGTCTGGGTTCATGTACTGCAGAGATTCGACTGAGTAAATCATTCCAGGTCAAAGGGGAGGCCGCGGACAAAGATTATACTGTAAATCTCGTGGACACACCAGGATTCAACGATACCACAAGGTCAGATACCGAGGTATTAGGTATGATTGGGGACTGGATGAAGGAATCGTAAGATTCGAAAATTATCTCAGTTCATGGTTGCAGTTGTAATCTAACTATGGATAGGTATGATCGCAAAAGAGAATTGGCCGGAATCATCTATTGTCACCGTATTACAGACAACCGATTCGACGGCTCTGCAATGAGGGGCCTCCAGCTATTTGGAGATATATGCGGTAAAGAATTTCGGAAAAATGTCATTTTGGTCACGACCATGTGGAGTCAATCCATTACGAAGCAAGAGACAGAACGGGAGCGGCAGCTGATACACAACTTCTGGAATAAGATAATTTCGAGTGATAACATACCGATGCGACACCTTGGAACGCGTGAAACTGGCCATGATATTATAGCTCGGCTCTTGAAAGAAGACCCGGCTACCCCTGCATTTCAGAAAGAGCTGGCGGTTCATCAGCAACCACTTGGGGAAACGACTCCTGGAAAAGCGTTAATGGCTGAGATAATTGCTATGGAGAAGGAACACCAGGATAATCTCGAAGCGGCACATTCGGAATTCGACATGGCAAAAGCGGCGAACAACAAAGTTATGCTGCAAGTGATCGCAGAAGAGATTGCAAGGCAGCAGGCAGCTCTGCAGAATGTTCAGAATGATCGAGATAAGCTAAGTGCGCATTTGGGTCTCCGTGTTATCTCTAAGATGTGTAATGCCGTAATGCTGGTACCGAAGCACCTTCAGGCGTTCACAACAGACTTGCATAAGACTCTATGGGGAATTGAATAAGATCCTAGAGATTTACCTTTTTGAGGTGGTACTATTTGATTTATACGCAAGGTTGTAGAGATATACTTTTATTACAAGATGGGAAATTCATGGTGGCAAAACTCCGGAGAGATATCTCAATTGCTCATTCCTTCAAGATATGCGTGATATTGCATATAAATCCCTCCCATGGCATCACCATCTCCCTTTACTGCTCTGTGTGCTGCGAGTGCCATAGCTGTTCCACCAATCGACTTTCAATGTAATTCCGCTTTCATTATTCACTGTTTGCCGTACCATTAAGTTGATTGTGTGCGCGCGTCCGAGATCACGGGAATGTGTTGCGCCGATTAATATATATCGTTAATATCGAACATATATTTTGCGTTACCTGCATTACTCAGCTGCGTAGTGAATCCAACTGTTCTATTTGAGCTGTTAAAACAGCAAGAGTCAAAAATCGGTGCAATGTGACATTCCATGAGAGTCTACGCCAAGCTGCTTACACAGTAATTAATCACTAATGCCACTAAACGGAGCATTGTCACATCTCAGTATTCGCTTCGGAAAATTCATTTCAATTGTATTTTCGACCGCGGCGCATTGTATTCTGTGTGGTACGTGTGGTGCGTACTATCCTTTTCGTAAATTAAAGCGCGAGAGTAGTGACCACTTCCTGAGCTGTCTGACTATGGCGGATGGGCGGAGCTGAGTTGGCTGAAAGTGATGATGGTAATGGTGGTGGTTGAGGCGAGGATGGTGATGGTTATGACAGGGGGGGGAAGAAACGACAAAAAACTAAGTCTATACCCGTGTTACTTTAGATAGTTAATTGGTTATGAATCTATCGAGACCACAAAGATCGTGTGTGTGGTCTTAAGTGTGGGTACGCATATACATTGATATAGTTGAAACACATCACCTTGTATCCCGATTCAAGCCAATATCTTCATACGATCCATATCATCATATGAGGCCGTAGTGGAGCCTGAGACCGGCGATCAAAGTATATATTCAGCAGCCCATGAGACAAAATTGTAATTGATACATTGTGATTGAAGATCTCGGGATTTGTTATTTGTGGTGGTTGTTGGGGACGATATAGAAACAAAAAACGCAGGAGGGCTAGGGTAGGAGCTCTCAGAATGTGGGATATAGTATGGTTGCTGAGAAAGGGTAACAACGTGATGATTTATGTACGCCGTATCTCAGGTGCATGACAGACTACCCGTATGTTTTCTATGTCCCGTCGCCATAGCTATCACTCGCAGTGGGCGGAAAGACAGGAAGCATCGTGAACCTTCCTAGGAAGTTGTCGGAAGTCAATGCTAGAATAAAGATCAGCATTGACGGTGTTCCCCGCGGGCCAGGTGGGCCCGTTTCAGCCATAAAACAGGCCGGGACTGCGCGTGACCGGGCAGGCCCACACCCACAGGCTTGATGAAGGCGAAAACCACGGGTAACTAGGCCAAATATGGTTCCTGAGGTCAACAGTTTAACTGCAGGTACCTACAGGTAGCTACAGTTTTTACAGATATCTGACCATTGGTAGCCAAGAAAATTGTGAGATAGTACTGCCATGCACTTTACAAAGATCATGTCCCCATAAACTCACGCAATAAAGCGGTGTACTGGCATATCTTCGCAACTTCTCGAGACTTTTAGCTTAGATTGCCCTCCGAACCCAACATAATACCGACACCGTATTGCAGTACCCTAACCCTAATGCCCATAGATGGCCTTGTTACCCACAGTTTATTGCCCAGCTTCAAAATCTTAGGCCCTGCCTACGTAGTTCGTAATTTTCGGCAGCCCCATCGGCAAAAGTGCAAATCAACTATAGGCTGCGCTACGCGTACACGCGCACACGCGCAGCTCATAGCAAGCTTCCCATGGACCCCTGCGCGACGCGCAGCCTATAGTCATCTATAGTCGATTCATAGAGGTGTGCGCGTGGGACTATGGACCAATATACGGCTGGCGGCCAGAGATGGACCTATACCTGTCGTTACTGCAGTCTTCGCTGTTGTACGGGTACTGTACACACTATCGCTGCGAGTCCACTTGACAGCCCACTGGTTGTTGAGAGCCTGCTTGGGAGCCTGCGTGAGAAAGCCGCGCTTCGGGAGGAGTAAAGTTTTGCACGGGAAGCTTTTCGCCATATGAAAACTCTGAGTTTGTGGAAGCTTTGGCCAATAGAAGGCTTTAAGTCTGTTAAAGTTTTGACATTGACGTTGGCGTAGCCAACCTACTTGACTAAGTGATTTCAGTACCATCACTGTCACCATCACCATCACCATCACCATCACCATCACCATCACCATCAGCCCCGGTCCGAATGTACACTCATACGCCCAAAATCGACGGGAAACCGGCTGTATATTCCGCTGAGAAAACTGAGTTGGAGATCTGCTCTCCCCAAGATCCAATTGTCTACCTCTCCTGCAGAATCCAAGGCTGCAATTGTCAACACCATGACCGTGAGGTGTCGTAAGATCTTGTCGTGGTGGCCGCGCTAAAGATAAGGTTCGGACTACCATATCGACCGACGTCATGATTGCGGCCACCATACGCCGCCTGCCACCTGCCACACGCCACCCGCCGCCCGACACACACTGCCCACGCGACCAGCCTCACACCACCCGGTGCCTGGTGCCTGGAACTCAGCAAGTCTCTGGATCGAGCACGCAGGAGTATATATAGGAATATATAGTTAAGTGAGATTGGGAGTGTCTTGCTTTTTGAAAGTGTTGTTGGGAGCATAGAGTTAAGTAGGTTGGGAGTTTGCAATCGAGTGCAATTGGGAACGTACTTGAGAGCGTGCTCGGAAGTGTAATCGAGAGCATACTCGGAGGTGTAATTGGGAGCATACTAGGTGTACTTGGGAGCGTACTGGGAGTATATTTCGGAGCGTACTCGGAGTATACTTGGGAGCGTACTCGGAGGTGTACTTGGGAGTGTCATGAGAGCTTACTTGGGAGCAAACAGTCTAGCAGGCTGGGAGTGTGCCATCGAGTGCAATTGGGACCGTCCTTGAGAGCAGCCCGGGAGTGTACATCAGAACGGACTCGGATGTGTACTTGGGAGCATACTCGGAGTGCGCTTGTGAGCGTCTTGACAGCTTACTTGAGAGTGTAAGTCAAGCAGGCTGGAAGTGTGCCATCGAGAGAAATTGGGAGCGCACAGTCAAGCAAGCTGGGAGTGTGCAATCGAGTGCAATCAGGAGTATACTTCAGACCGTATTTGGGAGCGAGGCCACCCAAACCCATTGAAACACTGAATGTTGAAGAATAATTCGTGGGACTATTGAATACCCATCATCTACCGCCATTTGTCTACGATTACTTCCACAAATCCAGAACCCTCTAGCCTTGAGTAACTCAAACATTTGTCGACAGATTCCTAATGAATGTATGCCAGAGTGCAGTGCTAATTGTGCAGCAATGGTAAGTAGTGTACATTGCACGTTCCTTAGCATACTCCCAGACGTGTGAAGAAAGTGGGTAAACGCTTGTCATTTGCGCGACTCCCAGGCAACGTTTGAAAGCCGATTTCTCAACTCAACACAGGTCAATTTGATTAAGAATGAAATAACAAGTAATATACATATATAAGAAGCTCTACTATCATGTAGGACCACAATTGTTATGACACAGGGTACAGACCCTCTTTGGCATGGCATCTATCCACTGGTAAATACACTCCCACAACAACTCCTCCCCCAACCTTTGTGTTACAACAATAACTCCCTCAGTCATGAGGTTGTTGTGTCCGGTCCTGCCTTACCTTTCTGAAGAATCTGTTCTGCATAGACCATACATTGATGATTGTATTCCAGTCATTGACAATGCGATAAATAGCAGTTGTGCCCAATGCACTTTTCTACCGCATTTCACAAAAGGATAGATCTTCAGGCATTAGCTGAGCAACCCAAACAAGTTGTTTGTTTATTGACTCCGATCTCCGGCCGTCATGATGGAGATGGATGATTCTGTGTGCGTTGCGAGCATCAGATTGCATCAAGGGTTGCAGGCTGTGAAAGAAGTGGATGTTAGCTCGCATTCTTCACTCATCTATTTCTTCCTGACTAACAAAGTCTTCTTGTCAATGGTCAACAGCTCAGTTGAATTCAGCTAGATGTAGTAAAACTGATGAGAGTAAAAAGGTTTCAAATTTGACTACAGACTTTCAATTCATTAGGGTGGTGCTATGCAATGATTCCGCCAGTCCAGCATTGGACCAGTGCAGACCCGGTGAGTCCAGGACCAGTCCAATTCAGTCAAAGAAAGTTTTGGACCGGGATCGGACCAATCCCCACATTCTCTGGATCTGGACTGAACTGGCCTGGACTGAATTGGACCAGTCCAGCACATTGTCCAGGTTTAGGGAATTTTATCACCGTATCGGTCTTTTCATGGGCGGAATATACCTTGATGCCACCAAATATACCTTCAGAACTGTCATAATTTCACCTAGTGTAATGCCGTGTATACATATATGGCCGAGTATGAGAGTATATGAGAAGATATGGTTGCAAATGTGGATCTCAACATTGCAGAGTAGTCGAAATGTAGCTAAGGTAATATAATCGCTAGAGGTCTAAGGCTCGTGGCGAGTCGACTAGATGCTGCGGGTGATTTCCGGCCCTGGACACGTCACATGCAGGCATGCGGTTACATCATCCCCCTCTATAGGGGCAGACCCCCTGGGCTGCAGTAACCCATGCAACAGTAGAAAGGAATGGAAACAATCAAATAACCGTTCAACATACGCAAATGTACGAACACCTAAGTCCCACAATTGATCAGTACCATTCATGGCAACCTTTCAGCAGATCTGGCGCACAGCGAAGCCCCACCTCCCCTTGACTTATCCCTGGCGGTGGTTAAAACCCGTGCCGACACCATTTGTATTGGGCCGAGATCCAAAGAAGTAAGAAGTAAATAGAAGAGAAGAGAACAAAGGAATATCCAAAGTGACACCGTCGTCCATATCTCCACTTCCGGAATGTCCTACATCTGACAATCCAATCTCCCACTCGTGACTCATACCAAGTGTGATTAATTTCAGAATTAGTCATAGAGATCTCGGTGAAATCGCCAATCATTGCAGGAGCCTCGTCTCATCCCGGCAGTATCTATGGTGGTTTCCGCTAGCTGCTCGTCATCGCCATCACCATTGCCATCAACACTGTCATCGGCAATTGCATCGGTATATGTAACTTTTATGTATCCCTGTTAACCGTCATACTCACCATGCTTCCAAGTGCGCTAGCACTCGAGCTTACCCAATTCCTCATGAACTCCGCAGGCCCAGCCCATCAGTGATCATTGTTGCTGCTTTGGAAGCTGCTTTGGCAGTCAAATTCGCGCTCAATCTGCACGGAAGAGGCGGGCTTGACTTCTTGGCATGGATTATAGCTTCTGCTCTCGGTATCACAGCCGTGGGTGATTGCCAATCATACATGACCTCGTATCTATTTCGTGATCTTCTCATGAAATGGTTATGCATACCATATATATTTCAATGCGCATGCGCTCTCCAGCTCCTCATGATCTTCAGATTCTTGTGCATAGCTTTGTAGGCCAGTCTCGATATCTGACATCATCTCTTGCAGCTGGTGACTATCACACAGTGCCCGTTAGTACTGTTATCCATACTGCCTCAGCATCGGCCATGCAGGCTTATAGTCATCCCCTATAGTCGTGCAACATTCCTTTCAGCAAGCCGTTTGGTAAGCATCCCAGTCGGTGCCATCGGTAGGTAGAGCTCATGATAATATGATGTTCCTGCGCCCTCCATTAAAGGGAATCCGCCAATCATATTTTGGTTTTTGTCTCAACCGTCCTACCATGTTATTCGGTGACGGTCACTCCCAATGCAGTTTGGTGACTCGCGATGCTGTTTGGTATACAATACGGTACGTTCGAAGATCATGTTCTGTCTCGTTAGGACCAGGTTCTTTGGACATCATCCAGTTGTACGTAGCTTTTTCGGAACTGCTTCGGTTGCCATTTTTGCTCCCATTCGGGATATATCAAGGGAACAGGATCTTCACATCATCTCTCCAGTGCACTTGCGCTCGCATTGATCATCCGCCAAGTCAGTGCACTTGTAGGTACACCTGACATCTGACCTGTGCCCATTGCACTGATCATCTCCAATTGCTCGCCCGCATTCTTCCGGGTATGCTGTCTGCTCATTCTTGAGGTGTGCTCACTGACCCCTGTCCGGGTATCCATATCGTCGTTTTCTGAATTCATTTGTTGTTTCGTCTGCAGGTGCACTGGTTGACTCTACTCCATGCACCATTGTTGACTAATGTCCAGCGTGATTCTCTGCTGCTAAGCGTGCTCCAAGGTACTTCCTCCCAGCAGTTCCGGTATGGTAATTGCATGCGGTAGGGGTTGTCTTTGATTCCGGCATGGTCATCCCCCTTGTGTACTTCGTACCTCCGCCAACGACTGATCCATACCAGCCAGGGATCTCAGAATTACCGAGACCAAGTGGGGATCGCCGGAGCTGTGTCCGGATATCATTCCGGTATGTAACTTGTGCATGAGGCTTCTCGATTCATCTGTAGGTGCGTTTGTGATCACTTCCCTGCGTGCACTTTTCACCATTCTCGGAGTACAATTGTTGCTTCTTCTCCAAATTCACTTGCCGCTGCCAGCCTGCGGTATTGGTGAATGTGTTTCACGGACATTCATTCCTGCACTTCCGGTACCGTAATTGTTTGGGGTTGGGGCTGTTGCGATTCCAGCACTATCAGCCCTCCCACTCTGAAGATCATTGCTCCACCAAAGATGATTCTCGTACGGCTTGTGCGGTGTCAGCATTGTAGCTGTGACTTGGGATGTGATTCAAGATCGTATTTAGCATTGGAACTTGCGCATGATAGTGCATGATTCAGTAACTCTGAATAGTGATCTGAATAGTGCTCTGAGTTGTGCTAGGCATCGTACTCTGTAGAGTCTTGCCGCTGTAACACCATATGTCGGCAAATCTGCTCTCGATTGTAACAACGTAGCTGCATATACGACAGGAGATTGATTGCCATCCGCATCCCATTATCCATCTCCAGTCATCCATATCCGGTCATACATCCAAATCCGTGGTGATCCACATCTGGCCCCGATCCATCTCCGGCCGGGATCCTTCTCCTGTCATGGATCCCTGGTCACCATCTGCAGTCATCCATCTCCAGTTGCGATCTATGTTGTCGTGAACCCTCGGGCTTCAGCCATTCCTTTCCACCCTGTGCATAATAGTGCTCGTATGAGCCGCATTGCGTGACTTCCCCTGTAACTCTTGAAGCTATCTACAGGTCATCGTTACAGACCTCCATTATGTCCGCCTTTCGTTTGTTCTTCATCCCAGTGCCATAATCCATCCGGTGACTTATTGTTCATCATCAGAAAATACCCACTCATTGTTCCATCCATATGGAATGGAATCTTTAAGTTCAAACCCAAATCCATGATCCATCCTCTTGAGCACGTGATCATATTCCACGCAAGTCCATGTATACCACTGGACACTCAACTCGGCTTAAGTCACCTCAGTTTAACTTACCTCCAACAAATTATCAATACGCCTATATGGCAAATTGTAGCCGCGCTGCAAATCCATTGCAAATGACTGATGCCACGGGAGTATCCCCGCCATGCCTTCGCTGAAAACCTCCATTAAATCTCTGAATATTTCCTCAGAAGTCCTCCATCGTCTGTAGGCACCATCTTTGTCATGGTGCCTGCTCGATCAGCAATCTCTAGTTCTCAATTCGTCGTGGATATGGAGGGGTAGAGGAAGATGCAGGAGTCCGGATATACAACGGTCCACCCATGGAAGAGCCAAGCCCAACCTTCCACTACTCCCTTCGTGTCTCTGCATGCTGGTAGTAGTCATTCAGGGTAAGCATCTTCGGTACACTCTTCTGCCGTGACTACCACCCCTACTCCCTGCTCGCCCGTCCAGTGCCTGGTGCCAATCTCACAAATAGAGATGCTTTCCACAGTCACTCCCAGCGGCTCTGTACGAACTCCCACTCTTAGGAAGAATCTCCAAATGACCTGCTCACTGGCCAGTAGATCATCACAGGCATTGGCTCCAAGGATATGAATATCCAGAGCACCGCCGCCTCCTTCAGCACACGCCTCCTCCCTAGCCATGATCTCGGTTCATTCCTGGGGCATACCTGATGGGCTGCTCAGTCCACTGCCACCTCTTCCACCAACCCTGGGGTTGCAGAGCCAACAGTCGAATGCTTTGCAAGTCGACCTCATGATTCTTGGAGTTGTACCAAGCCGGTGCACTTCAATCTCGTGCTCACATGGTGCTTCCATCGCCGCTGCTACCACTTTGAACGAATCGGCTTGCTCAATGAAGCACGTACTGGTAACACGCAATTGGGACTGTCTGACAACGAATCAATTTTTATCGTCACCCACTTGGGACTGTCTGACAACCACATACCGTCCATTCCGATGTGGAGATACTACACATGACTCGAACCTCCGCTCACCTTTTATCAATGTTGAATCCACTGGTCTCCTGAGACTGCCCAGACGGTCCATCCTCCAGTCGTCCCGTGGATTATCAGAATCCCGACTACAATTGAAATTGAAATCATCTCTATTGTATTCCTAAAAACCCTGTTCTGATGCCACCGTATGTGCACATATCCGTATTCGCTCGTTGGCATGTGTTTGATGAAATTGAATGGAGGTGGCGCCCATGGCACTCTTGCTTTACAACAATCCGTTTCGGTCGTCCAATCAGGTGCCAATTGTCCATAGTAATTGTGAATTGCATCAGCTAGCCACATTAGAACAATCGGGGTTATTATACTTCCCTTAAGGAGCTGCCACACTATCTGCGCTCGTTGCGCCACTATCTTGAACTCTACCCGTCGGTGGACCATGATACTGATAATTGTATAGGTAATAATATCAGTAATGATGGTCGATTCATTAACTTGCTGACTCTATATTGCCTTGTATGACTTCCGTAGCCACTGTAGTAACTCCAAACATCATCCATAACATAGTTAATTCCATTCAGTGTAGCGGTAATTGAAAATTGAACTGCCATCAGTGGCATTGGGAGATGTGAATCGTGCATATCGTGTAGATCTGCCCTGATCACTCCTAGGTGCACTTCGCAGCTTCGCTCAGCTGAGAGGCATCTAATTGCAGGTGCCCTTGAGGGTGCAATTGTGGCCTGTGGAATCTCGACAGTTTGCACGCGATTGTGCATGACGGACAAGGATCGAAATAATCTCTGCAAAAGAGCCGGCTTGGGCATTGCTGGTGTCACAACTCTCGTGGGTGTATGGGCTCTGGAATCGTCCCTGTCATGATCAATTGGGTCAATTGGATTGTAACTTATCGAATCTCATTGCTGACGCGATTGATAGCTGTGGCACTGACTCGTCTCCAGGCCGGTTGACCTCGGGAATCAACTTGTAATTGTCTCTGCAATGGTTAACCTCAATTGAGTGAACTTATCAAGTCTCTTTACCTCTGCAATCTGTCGCTGACGATTCCGGGCAATATCTCTGTTCAAGGTGTCACGAGTTGTCTTGTGCCGAGTGGTCTCTGGAATCCATGCGCAATCGTCTCTGTTGCTGTTAACCACAATTCAATAGACATACCGAGACACATCGCCGATGCAATCCGTGCTGTGAAATCTGTGTATCTCATGTGCAGTTTGCGCGTCGTGAAGGATTGGAAATTGGTAACTCATGAAATCCCGTATGCAAAACGTATCTGAAAATAAAGAGTAATAATGCTGTGTGGCCCGGTGATAGACTTCCTGATAGCTACCGATATCGGGAAGTTCCCACCCAAACGTGCGGAGGAGGAGGAGGAGTAAGAGCCGGCGGGCTCTCCCTGATTTCATCACATTTTCTTTGTAGTTTATATAGATCATCAGATGCTTTGCTTTGCTTTCATTTGTCAGAAGGGGACGACGGGTAGTAGGAGCGGAGCTCCGCCATCTAGCCGGCTAGCCCGGAGGCGGAGGGGAGTAAGGGGCTGTCATACTCTAAATAGAGTGAATACAGTATGATTAAAACAAAAAAACAATGCTGTGTGGCCGTGTATCCCTATATGGCCGTGTATGAGAGGATATGAGAAGATACGGTTGCAAACGTGGATGTCAATATTGTAGAGTAGTATAATGGTAGTTAACGTATGAGTATCACTAGAGATCAAAGGCTCGGGGTATGTTAACTGTATGAAGCGGGTATTACTGGGACCTGGGCATGTCATGTTCAGGTGTGCCATTGCAGAATAATATTTCCTGATGGTTCCCAAAGAACTTGTCTGGAGTTGAAAGGAGATATACCACAGGCCTTATAAGTATGGAGAGTAGAGTTTACATTTGAAATAAGCTTTGGTGGTAACCCCAGAATGCTCGTGGTATTCGTTAGGCTTCAGCAATCCAGTATCAACAATCTTCAAATTGGTCAGCTGACTTCTAGAATGCCCCTCTTTTGACGGATGTGATTCCATGACTAGTCAGCTTGTCAACCTCTGGACCGTAATTGCGTGACATCGTGGCAAAGAGACACATATCCAGGGCTTGGAAGATATGGCTGCTGTTGTATGGCAGGGAAATACCAAGTATGTTTTGCTCCGCAGCATTGGGGAGAAACTCAATACTACTATGAGAACCCAGGACATCCAAAATGAGGAGATACATGGCCCCATTTGCACAATCAGTGTGAGGTTCCTCTCCAGCATGCAGTGGGGGTCTTACAATGCTGTAGTCTGTGGTTCAAAGACCTGAACCTGATATTGTACCCCCACCGCAGTGTCTGTCCACCCCTGTGATGAGTATGCCTAATACGCAGCATCATTCTCTGTGACATAGGCATTCCAGCCCATTAAGTGTACTACCTCTTTGTCAATGATGAGCGGCAGTAGGAGTACTGCTGCTGCAGTGACACCTTCCAACACAGTATCAAATTTCCTCTATCCATCCTGCATCAATGTTGAATCTCACCATGCTCTTACACAGATAGTATCGGCCTTGAGCTCTTTTCCCAGCAGGAAGCCTTTCTCACTGATGTTCCATATGTTGTGGACATCAATACCCTGCTCATCTAGAGCTCTTTTCAGCATAGAGAAAGTCCATAAGGGTGGTGGCACACTTAGCGGTGGGGGAATTTATGAGTTGGAAATCATCAGCCTGCACCTTCTGATCATCTGCCAGGGCCCTCTGACTTGGCATGCAGCTAGCTATCATGCATGCAAGGATAGGATGGCAATTCAGGAATCATGAAATTCAATGCCTGCTTGGCTGTCTTCGCTCTTCTGGATCATTAATATGACAGGCATGAGAGCTAACATACACAAAGTTTAGTTGTAAGCCCCAGTTGTCAAACTTCAAACACCGCTGCACAATTACCTCCTACTTCACTGGCATCTGGAGAGGACTTTCAGGATATGCTTCTTGGGTTGGCATTGGACCTCTTAGCTTTGGGAATGGATGGTGGAGTCCATGTTTCAGTATGTTACTGCGTTTCTGATGATTGGAAATTTGCAACTCCTTTCGTCCCTTATAGCCTTCAACATAATATCATCCTTTGTCTCTATCATTCGTGCTGAGACTCCTTCCATTGATGTTGCGGATGGAGGTTCAGGATGTGGTTGCTGCCTGGCGTTTACTCCAAGGATGGTGTGACTTCAGGGTGTTGCATCGCCTGGTCCTGTTGCAACACAGTATACCCTACATTATATTTCACCTTGATTCAAGTTTGCTCTGATATAGTTTTGATTTCGCACATAGGCCGTCTGGCATCAAATTCGGTTATTTACAGTTAGCAACGGTTCCAACACCGCAGTTTGGATGCGGTTACAGGTTGGCAGTGAATGGGACCGGTCTGAACGGGTTTTACCGCCTCAAAAACCCGAACCACACCGAATCCGCGGTTTTTCAGCCGTTTCCTCAATTTCGCCGACTTGCAGCTTGACATCGAGTGAAGTATTTGGGATCTGATCGTCTCGGAATATGATATACAGATACAAGATGCAGTGTTGCATGCTCTTTCACCTCGAATGCTCCAATTGGCGATCCCCTCAATATTCGTTGCGTCACCATGAAAGAAGCCCACTTTTCGTTGTTATTTCACAGCAACTCAACATTTCTAGATTGGATTGCAAAGTGGAGAATAGGAGGTGAAAGAGCATCCAACACTGAATCTGGTATGTATATATCATATTCTGATTCAATGAAAACACCAATACGTAATTGGAGCCAAAGTGATTGGTTCGCGATAATGAGGCTCTGATGTATGTAGAACCCGGCCACCGAAACTGTCGGTGTATGTCTGGTCCGGGTAGCGACCCGGCCAGGACGAAGTAGGTCGGGTTTTGGGCACGGTCTGAAACCGAGCCAACCCACACTGCAGGATCAAACCCAGACCGCTGGCGGGTTATCTGGACCCGCAGGCACCACTACAGGTATTACATAACTGCTTGGACGGTGACACTTATATTCCTTTTGATGATCCATGCACCCAGGCACTGTTGTTGTTTTTTCCTACTGATCTTACTCTCATTGGAGTATGACAGCAACCATGATACTTACACCTCTGGGAGAGCCAGTTTGATTGAGGAGCGTCCACCTACACTCTGACATCAGCACTGTGACACTGGCACCCAGTCTGACCACTGACATTGTCTCCGTCCTTCCTGTGAAAATACTCTTCACTTATGGATTTTGTCAACATTTCATGTTTTTCTTGTCCTAGGGTCTTGGTGAAGATGTCAACCACAGTCTCATTAGTAGAGATCCAAGAATAGTCAATGATTTCACATTGGTGACGATTTTGACTAATACACTGTACCATCCCTGGTTCTTGGACACCACTGGCCGGTAACAACTCAAGTAATATTGGGCATTTGGTGGTAACAAGTGTTAAAATACTGGACCAGATAACTTAAAGAAAGGTTAGAACGAAAATTTCGATGCAGAATGAAAAGGCAAATGTGCATAGCAGAGCCTGAAATATACAGCATGCAGGAATCAAAGGTGGATCATAGGCAACTGCCAAAATTCCCCAACCTTACTCTGGAGATAAATTTAAATCTATTAATGCATACAAGCAATGTACTAGTGACACATTTTGTCTTCTTGTTGTAAGGACGCATACGCCAGCGTCCGGCTGCATAGGGATATGGTTGCAAATGTGGACTCGTGTGACTATATATGTAGACGTGTTGATGTCAAGGTAAGATTATCGCTAGAGATCTAACGCTCGCGGCGATATGAGTATATGGAATGGCCCTAACCCGGCCCTGGATACGTCACGTGCAGCCGTGCCGTTACACTGGTCATCCTGGGTTGACAATGGTATCTCTTTCAAATGTATGTGAACGGGATGGATACCCCCCAATGATTGGAAAGTCCCAACCAGGGGAACAGTTAGAGTGGTACTAATTATGGATATATCTGATGTAGGTTATAATGATACTGTCAGGAATCTGGAACAGAGCTTCCAGAGATTGGCAGTGGAGTTGGCAGTCACATGACTTGATCAGGCCTCACAATGGTGCATTGATTTGCACCAGTTCACTGCCGTAGACAGATTGGTAACAATAGTTGCATAGATGTATTTCGAAAGACATAAGTGTATTGTATTGGGCAAGCAGTGATGTTCCTCAGTGATAATTGAACCGGTTTACGGTCAAAATATGCAATAGCACCTTGGGGAAATTATGATATGTAATGTTACCATATTAGAACCGCATATCTGGTTGGTAATGTAAGTAGTGTTAGCAACGGGTCCGGGTAACCCGCCAGCGGTCCGGGTTTGGACCGCAAAAATTGGTTGGTTCGGTTCCAGAACCGTCCAGAAACCCGACCCGCAGAATCTTGGCGGCCAAACCCGGACACGTACACGTCAACCCGCGGGTTCTGCTGGGTTTGGCTAGACCCGTCGGTTCTAATCTCCGGTTCCGCGTTTCGGGTTTCACATTTATAATCACATTCAGATATGCGACTGTTAATCGTAAAATATTGAGCATAGTACATCACAGTTCGTTTTCGACGTATTAGCCGCCTTGATGTGCAAAACAAGCATCCTCAGGCGCCCAACTACATCCTGAAAATGAGCGTCAACAGAGCGTCAACGATATTTGGTCTTGCATCTTCGGTCATACGAGTGGTGCGTGATCACCAACATCCATAAAGAAGGATATGACAGCCTTTATACGCATATATGTACGGGATATTCTAGCCACATCCTCCGGGACAGTAACGACGTATTTCATTTACAGAGCTACCACTAAATATTCTTGGGCCTTTTAGAGTATAATAACAGTCAAAACGATATATATAGACAATAACCGCCAGATCGCGCTGTGATTCACCATGATGGAAGGCCAACAATCGTTGACACTCTGTTGAGGCTCATTCTGAAGATGGGGCAGGAAGCGTTTCACTTTCACTTTTGCCTATCAAGGCAGTCAATAATCAGTTTATGACAATGTGCAACCTGTCACCCCCCAGATTACCCATGATACATGACCAACAATCGTTGACGCTCCGTTGACGCTCATTTTCATGATGGGGCATGGAGGGTATTG
>Ga0307512_10003570_pt1 | contig 17878 bp, 22 predicted proteins | sample 14_EM_MG_FD_200267 | JGI IMG/M metagenome (GOLD analysis project Ga0307512, IMG submission 200267) | Populus trichocarpa ectomycorrhiza microbial communities from riparian zone in the Pacific Northwest, United States - 14_EM | ecosystem: Host-associated > Plants > Roots > Unclassified | place...
TTTTGCTTGCTCTATCGCGGCTCGATCACCGAAGGCTTTCAAAGTGCTCTGGTACTTGTCGACGCGGATGTATGCCTGGGACTCCTCGTTGACCTTCTTCAGGAAGCTCTCGCCTTCTGCGGTGTAGAATACTCGATCCCATTGCGGCAACTTCTCTCCGGCCATCAACTGTTCGATCCTCACTTTCGACCTCCCAATGGTCCTCTTGTCCGATCCCGAAAGTTCGACACGTACAGACCGGTCTAGTTGGACTGGTAAGATACGAAGGCGAGCAGTAGCTGAACGGTCGTTCTGGGCGGGTACAAGCGATTGGAAGAGCTTCTCCTGGGCCTTGTATTGGGGGTACGGGACAAATATCGCGTAATGAAGAGGATCTGGGAGGGAGGCAAAGCATTTCGCCTGCGCACACAACGGAAAGGGCTTCTGATCCAGGACATCATAAATGGCTTTCGCATGCTCCCAGGTAGGGCAGTGGATCTTGACAGAGAGCCTGCCGTATTCGTTGGGAACAAGGTTTGGCTCCCAGGTAAGTGACTGAAGGTTTTCGGGGTGCTCTTGGGCCACCAGGGTCTGGAGAGAGGGGATGGCGTAATTGAGGTTGTAGTTGCGCGTGCTCCTCGTAGCCATCCTTATGGTGGTCGTTCCGCAGAATCCTTGGATGGAGTCCGACGATGCGCCTGGTTCTAGACCACCGATGGAGATGGTCGCGGGATTCCAGTAGATATCGGGCAAGGTCGAAGGCCTCTTGGCGATATTAGCTCTAACTCTCCTTCCCTTGAAAGTCTTCTTCTCGAGTTGAGTTACCATCGAATTTGCCTCATCCAAAGAAGAATACGAGGCAAGGACAAGGTCAGAGGGGGCTGGCCACGTCACCGTGAGGATGTGCGAGCTCCGATCCTTGGATTTCCCCATGCCCCCCTGCTTGGAGGCAGTCACTAACTTGAGCTTTTCCGATCCGAACTCGATCTCATCCAATCCCGCAACCGCGTTCTTCCCATCCTCCGGGTCTTCGAACTCGACCGCAGCCTCCAGGTGGGACCGATCGTTCGGCGACGCACGCGGTGGGTAGACGGTGAATTTGGCGGGGTCAAATCCGGGCTGAGTGAAGAGTGTAACGATTTCCGCCTTTGTTGCAGTAAGAGGCAGGTTCTTCACTAAGACCCTGCAAGTCTCGTGACCGGTGAGAACACCCTTGACGGTTACTCCAGCTCCGAAAGTGACTTTGGTCGAAGGGAGAACCTTCTCCTCGATAGTCGCAGCAGCCTCCCGGGCGGCCTTTGCAGCCCGTTCTTCAGCGACTTTCTTCAAGCGGAGTTCTCCCACCTGGAAACGCGGATGTCAACACAACACCGCACAGCACTATACAGGGAAGACAATACCTCTGGATCATGGATGAATAAACAGTCTGGCCCTCGGGGACAGTCGCCCTTCAGCCAGTCTCGGCAGTGGGGTCTCGGTCGTGGAGGTGATTGTCGGAGCGTGGGATCCTGTTCGTGCGCGGAGGAGCGGGATGTGGCACGCCTCTGCTGGGGTCTTGGGGCAACCGTGGGTGGACCTGAGGGCTTTCGACCACGTCCGTGCGGATTGTGCTGAGGGATGCCCGAACTTCCGGGGTGCTCTGGTGCTCCGGTCCGTGACGGCGGTCGTCTAGGTTGTGGAATTGGCACGCCCGTCGTGGGATCAGAAACTTTACGCATGGTCCGAGGCTTCTGTGACTTCTGTGGCATGGTAGATGACGTCAATGGATCGGTGGTGAGAGATAACGTCCGATTCACGCGTGGACGGCGCGGTGGACCCTCTCGATGGCTATCGACTGAAGGCCTTCGTGTTACCCCAGTGGGGAAGGTAACTTGATCCTAGAGACAAATGGCAGTCAACACCCGAATTCGAGATCCAAACGATCCGAAAGATCTACCGATGGAGATAAACTGTGACCATTCCCACAGCGACAATTTGCTTGTTGACAATTTCGACAGAGCTGCCTCTTGCGATTATATGGTCGGCGTTGCTTTGGAGTTACGGATGGCACGCTTTGCTGGTCCATTGGCACGGTTGGAACCGCCACAATGCTCGCAGGAGGTCGACCCTCTGTTATGACCAAAGAGCGGTGAATATTCTGGACCATCGCGAATGTTGGACAGTAAAGTCCGATAGGGCGTAAATCGAACGTGAGGCAGATAAGGTGAGGTCACCGAACACAAACACGGCGAGGTTGTGTCCGGATGGCGCCGATGTTTTGACAGTGGGCTTCTGCGCTCGGTTATGTAGCTATCTCTCGGCAAATGAATCCTGAGTGTCTGCAGAGTTGGTCCCAGAGGGAGCACGACCTGGTCCGCAGATAATCGCTTCAAGGGCAGAGAGATAGTTGCCAGTGTCACGCGGTGAACACACCAACGGTCGCAAGCATTTCATTTTATATTCGGCCAAGGGGTCCAGCCACAGCTTCCTGTTCTAGATGACCGTCGCTTCTCGCGTCTGCCTCATGTGATCCGGCCCGAGATCGACGGGAACTGTAAACGGGAACCTTATCTAGGCGTCCAAGTAGCGTTGAGAAATTTTGTTAAACAGACGGCGATTTTGGGGTTACGGCGTTAGCGTTGGTGAGTTGCTGGTCACTGAGTGCCCGGTCCGAGTCCAGCCACACTTTCCTTTAAGAGGTAGTACGTCGACACAATCTGCTACAGGACGCTGAGGTTTTCCTCCCCCCGATTCTCTCTACCGTACCGAACGTTCCTTACCCACTGGACTGTTTTCCTTTTTCTTTCGTTCCTCGTTTCACCTCGTTGACGACACGCCGCCGGAACCGCTCGCACCCAAATCGTGGTCTTGTCTCTCCCGCCTGCGATCACAAAACGGACCCCAGAATTACCCTCAGCCGCTCGTACACCCTTCTAGCCGGTCCAGTACCTCCAGTCTGGACGTGGTCACCAACCCCAGTTTATCTATGACAAACCGATTACCCCCCGGAGGAGCTCCACCATCGATCGACGAAATCAGCAGCGGGTTGATGCGTATGTCGATCGACGAAATCGACAGGGAGCTGATCCGCATACCAAATACACTCTTACCAAAAATCAAGGAGGAGTTGGCGATCCCTCAGGAGAAGGACTTGGCTGCCATGACAACGGACGAAAAAGTATGTTCTCACATTCCGTGGTTCGCTTATTTACTCACCATTCTCGTCAGCAACGCATATTCGCACTCTACCGCGAAAATTATCGTAACCAGACCCAGCCCGGACCAAGCGCCCCCCAACAACCACCCAACCCTCCCGGTCCTTCCTACCAATCCATGACTGGATTCGACCCCCAAATGAACCAAGGGATGGTGTCAATCCAGACGCCAGGAACTGTGAACAGCCCAATGCACATTACCCCCGAGGTTGATCCCGTAGGACTTTAAGTTCTTGGACAAGATGGTACTCATTGCTTCTTCCAGATGAAAAATTACAGGCAGTCGATGCGAAGACTTCACCAACAACTTTCTGCGAGTCAGCCTGGGCCTGGTCAAGGGCTACCCACGGATCTAGCTCCTGTCATGCCAAGCGCACCACCTTCTACGGGTGCAGATGCTACTCCTAGTCTGATCAATTTGCAACAGCCGGGTATTGGAGGCTTGGGTGATCCGGCATGGGACATTAGCGATTTCGATCAGAGCTTCCTCAGGCAAGATCCCGGCGATATAAACTTCGAAAGGGACTTTGGACGATGGTTTAACCCCGCAGGGGATGTGACTTTGCAACAGCCGGGTATAAGAGACTTGGGTGATCTGACGTGGGACATTAGCGATTTCGATCAGAGCTTCCTCAGGCAAGATCCCGGTGATATAAACTTCGAAAGGGATTTTGGACGATGGTTTAACCCCGGAGGGGATGTGACTTGAGATATGTCGAGCAAAAGATGCGGATAAACTTGAAAAATACTATGGCACGATATGAAGGAGTTCTGTTCCATGAGGTGAATAGTTGCCCTACCCCTTCTCTCTCTCCTGCACTGATCGGACGGATGTATTTTCCCAGTACAATGTTTTGTGCTTCCCGCCTCCATTACACCCTTTGTGTAAATATTGTCTGTCAATCTTCCACATCATCTACATCGTATGCGACGCTCGTCTGTGCTCCGTGCTATACACATCGTGACAGCGCCTGGCACCACTCCCCGACTCCTACTCTTCGAACCAGTTTCCCCTTGCCTGATAATATTTCACGCGATGGAGAAATGTCTCATGAGTTAACGCTAATCATGTTCACACAATGCTTCTCAACGTCGGAAAGTAGTACGTAACGTATGAGGGAAAGCTATGTGAGTAGTGCGGTCAAAGTTCTTCATCCTCATCTCCGTGTTACGTTTTCAGCTCGGGCGACCTATTGAAGGCTCCAAAGATTATCATGTAGAACATTGGATGGTAGATCCCCGATCCGAACTGGCGACCGGGTCCAATAATACTCCAAAAAATAGATGACGTGAAGAAGACTCTGCTTCCTGGACAGGTGAGATGCTGTGGTCGATCCAGAGTACAGATATCCCGATGTTTGTGAAATGAGACTTGGTTGAGCCCAACCTTTAGAAACCCAGTCAGTACGGCAGAGATGAACTGTGCTGTAACCTCAGCGCTAAGAAAAACACATGACGAGTGGAAAATACTTGCCCCAGAAAGTCGCACGAGGAGGGACTTTGATGTAGTGACCAGGCTTGAGGTCCCAGGCGAATTCTATAGTGGTACTGAGAGTTTCCACGGTGAGCGCTTTGAAAACCTATATTCCGGTCACCTTTGAATCTGCATAAACCCGATCAGGTGTCGATCGGGCCGCGTGAAAGGAAGACCTACGGAATATCCGGTCGTTGCGAACAGCATCACGGGGTGCCTGAGTGCCAAGCTTGTATCGCGATCATCGAGAACGAGAAACCAAATACACCAGCACCGATGTAGAACAAAGTGAGAACTTCTGGGTATGCCCGCATGAGTTTTGCATGAACGTCATCTTCCTCTGCCTTCCTCCCCAAGATGATATTGAGGACTGCCCGCCCGTGATAAAGGGAGGTGTGGACGAGGATACAACTTGATAGAACCAAGGAGATGAGGTAGACGAATGCGAATGTTTCCGGTAAGTACAGCGGAGAGTACTCCTCGTACCCAGCAAGGTCGAACGAGTTCTGAGGCGTCAAAACCCGAGAAACGTTGTATCGCTTGCCGAATTTGTCAAATGCTGTGTTGTTATTGAGTGGAAAGTGCGTAAAACTCCAAGTCTAAAATCCGCGATTCAGTTTGGTGGAGGGTGAAGGAGGGAGCCAAGCATGACTGACATTGGTGTAGTAGAAGATCGGAACCAGTATCCAGTACACGAAAACGAAACCAGTGAGCAAGTTCAGCTGTGCCCACCAAGGAGTTACCAGTGGATTTGAACTCAAGAGATCTGGACCCGGTCAAAAGTCAAGAGCCCCATCCCCAACCCAGTATTACTCCAAAGAGCTGGTTGATTACGACATTATCCGGTCGGATCCAGTATACCCAGGAGAACATAGACAATGCGGTGAAAAGGTATCCTATAAGTGACAGACTGGGATAAGCCGGACTTGCAAATGACTTGGGTAAAGCCATTCACCAGGAATGAAATGCCAGAAGAAAGACCCGGTAACAAGATAAAGGAATAACTTCAGTCGAAACATTTCTCCGGTCTCTCTTTCCTCCTCAGCGTGAAGAGCATTTAGGAGCGACAGGCGATCAGGTTGTCTGGACAAATCATGCTCACAGCCTTAACAGTGAACCTGTGACATAACCCAGCCAACCCGATCCCTGTCAAATCCCGTGAGAGGACGAGAAGGAGGTCGAACCATGGACCATAGGTGACTCCGTAGTATTTCTCCGCAACAACGGAAGCGTTCACCACGTATGGGGGCGAGGGTGCCATGTTCGCCATCATATAGATCAGGGTGTGCTCCTTTATGTTCCATGGACAGGGATTGAACGAGAATTTTTTGCCCCCGAGTCACCACGGAAGTTGGTATACAGTGTACGGAAGAACCAGGGCGAGAAACTTGCCGAAGGGGTGTGCGGGCAAGGTCAAAGGTTGAACTATGAATAATATGTTCGGATATCGAAAGGAGAGGTACGTGTTCGATGTACTGTAGCACGCGCGATCAGGAATGACCAGACCCGATCACGAAGAGAGGGAAACTCACGTGGCCAAGGAAATGAGAAAGCAGCCAATAAACCACACGCGGAAAGTATTAACTGGTATCGTTGGGTCATCGATGTTCGATACGGCAGCCCGAACCTCTGCGAAAGGACTATCCTCATCGGCAGACTCCAATTGTGAATCTACATCGTGGTCAGTCACATCGGCGCATGAAAAACAAGTTTCAAACACACCTTATACTGTTTTCCTTCCTTCCCGAGCGATCTCCGTTGGAACTCGCGGGAGGCACATCATCTGACATGATCGCCGAACGGGTCGTGAACAGATACCATCGGCAGGCACGACAAAATTGAATACACCCGAATCGGTGTGCCCTCTTCCACCGCCAAATCGAAATGTCACGGGCCTATCCCCCAAGCCATCTTCCTGAGCTACCACGCGTGGATCAGCTGTTCCTGGACCTGAGCTCTCGGAATCGGTGTCCAGGCGTCGTGCGAATTTGCCGGAAGACGGGGGGGACGTGCCGTCGGTTTGAATCAGAAGCAGGAAACCGGAAAGTCGCCGGGAGTGGATCTTCTTCGACAGGTGGGAGAGTAGGTGCAGGGGGTGATCGAGGTCTTCTACTTGAGCCCCGCCCACAACTGGGGGTGGGACGAATGCGAAGACATTGTGGTCGCTTTTGACATCGGAATAGATGGTGTATGCAGAACGTTGGATTTGACTCCCAGCAGAGACCGTCAACCTCGGTGATAGGTGTCGTGAAGTTGACTGTCCTTGCCCTGACATTGCTACGGGTATGTAGGTATGCACGATGGGCGGAGCGCCAGCCCTGCTCCTCTCCGGTCGTTATTCTCTACTCTCTTCTCCCACAACCGGTGTTTAGTCAGAGGGAAGCGTTCTCGAATGTGAATTCATGAGACCGCAGAGGAACACACGACTTCGCCGCTCATGCATTTGCGGATAGAAAGTCAAGTAGACGTAGTTCGGGCTGAGTTGGTGTTTGGTTTTGTTTGACTGATACCCTTCCGTCGGTTCCATGAAGCCCGATGACCAAAAAGCACTGCTTGAACACCGACGACCTTCGCCCTAGCCAACGCAGGCCACAGCGATGGCATCCAACGACACCAGCAGCGATGAGAGCCAGATGCACGTCCTCCTCTCCGCATTCACCATGATCATCTTCTCAGAAATCGGCGACAAAACGTTCCTCATTGCCGCAATCCTCGCCATGAAACACCCAAGAATGATCGTGTTTGCTGGTGCATTCGGCTCGTTGGTCGTAATGTCTATGCTCTCTGCAATGATGGGTCATATTCTACCCGCGTTGCTACCGAAATCGATCACAGAACTGGCAGCTGCGGTCCTGTTCTTCGCGTTTGGAGGGAAGATGTTCATTGAAGGCAGGGAGATGAAGCTGGGGAATCAAAAGCTGCAGGAAGAGATGAAAGAAGCCCAAGAGGAGATTGAGGAAGATGAGGTACTCATTGATGGGACAAACGGTATCCCACTGGAAGCTGTGGAGGAGGGCGGCAGGAGTCGACACCACAGATCGAAATCGTTGGGCGGCTCAACCAAATCACTTGCAGAGGGCTTCAGAAACTTCTTCAGTTTCTTCCTCGGGCCGATATTTGTGCAAGCGTTTATTCTCACTTTTCTGGGAGAGTGGGGAGACCGCAGTCAAATATCCACCATCGCTCTGGGTGCTGCACATGTATGTCTGTCTGTTTGGTTTCTACTTCCGTCACACTGAAACTCTGCTCGCAGAGTGTATACTTGGTCACAGTAGGAACTGTAATTGGTCATGCCTGTTGTACAGCTGGGGCGGTCATCGCTGGTCGATATATCTCAACCAAAATCGACGTGAAGTATGGTACGGAGGTTCCCTAGACCCTATGCATCCCATAGGTCTAACTTCCTCTCTCTTTCAGTAACATTTGCAGGGGCTACATTGTTCATTCTGTTCGGGTTCATCTACACCTACGAATTCTTTGTCGACATCTCTGTCACATCCAGTCCAGAAGTTTGAACGTGGTGTCACGTACAAGTATTTAGATACGCTTATTGTCTTCGTATAATACCTTACAGTAATCCTATCGACTATATCGAGGGACCTAGCCTAGGAGATGACCTGTGTTGGATCGGAAGGTTGATCGCGAATGTCAGGCGTGTCCGTGGATTCTACCCCTTTTCCTGAGCGCACGAATTTGTTCTCGAAGACCTTCTCGATGAGGGTAGCCAAACGAATATCCCTCAATGTTATCCCTGGAGAACGTGGGGTATCTGGCGGAGACCGAGCAGGGACAGCGTTTGAGGTCTTCAGCGTGAACGTCAACGTCGTAAACGTAAACCGGACACCGATTGGGTGGTGCTAAGCATGCCGTCGCATCAGTTACATTATCTGTCGTTGTACGAGAAGGACGGACCTTTTCTTGGGCGCATATACCCTGCAAACCCATGATATCATCAAAGAACTCGAGGGTATGCCGATACTTTGTCAAAATGAACTTCTTTTCCAAAGCCACTGTCTTCACATCCCGTGCGTTGTTGCATGACGTGCAGACCCTCCAATGGCGTTCGTACAGGGGCTTTAACGCGTCGAAATCCGTCAGATGAGGACACGGGTATGCAGGTGGTTCTGGTAGGGTGTTCGGCAACGGTGGAAATGAACTGCTGACGACATGGATGCCTTCCGATTTTGAAAGAGAAGAAACCTGCCTCCCCCTTGTAGGCAGTAGCAGCAGTCTCCCCGGAGTACGAGGATGAGGGTATCTGCCGGTAAGAGCCCGTCCGGACGGGAGTGGTAGTCGGTGTCGGAGTACGAAGTTCATGTGATCATCGGCCTTCAACGTTGCCAACGACACCCACGATTGCGCATAAAATCAGACAAAAAATTGTATTTTATTCGAGTTCGTGCTTTTTATACCGGCATGGATTTGTTGCGGTCGTCGTCGACAGGACCTCCCCGTCCACAATGACCGCAACCAAGCTATGCTCAAACCTCGATTTCGCGCCAGGAGTCTTATCGTCATCAAACTTTCGCCTCTGCCAGGGTCCATGATATGAGCATTTCGACTCAGTTTCGCGTGAACATGCGCTCGTACCGTTCGCATTGATTAATCCCTTTGCAAAAGCGACCCTTGCTTGAAGGTCCTTTATTTCCTCCCCGAGTTCCACATACGAGATCTCCAGTCCCTTCAAGATGTTACGATAGACCCCAATGGTTTGGGCCTTCTCATCCATGCTGCGCACTCCGTCATCGACAAGCCACTCCGGCACGGGCTTGAAGAGGACGAACGTCCCCTCTCGGTACCAGCGTAAAGCGGTCTGGAATTCGGGTGTGTCAACCAGAACCCGCATCCTCTCTCGTCCATCCTCCTCGTTTGCTGCAGTTAAAACTGCGTAGGCGACTGGGTCGATGGCCGACCTGTCACTGAGGACGATCCGAACTGCACTACCGCCAGCCACACTTCTGGCGGATTGCTCCTGTTCCAGCTGAGCCTTCAGGATTGTCCGTTGCATCTCTATGTCCCTGTTCGACATTGGGTACTGGTTCCGAATGGATGGGAATGGAAAATTCGCGCACCCGACTGTTTTCCTTGAAAAACTGGTGTTCCTCTTCATGACTGTTCGTGCAACTTCTGTTATACCCTGCCCGGGGTCCAATCTCATATCCTTGACAATGGCGTGGAATAGGGTCGACTTCCCTGTTGAAGATGGGCCGATGAGGTAGAGGGTTTTTATCGACAAGTTGGCCTCCATTGATGGTCCAAGGTCTGTAAAACTTCACGGTGAGTGTTCTGGTGGTGTATTCAATGGGTAGGCGCTCGTGATGACCCATGATCAGCGAGCGGGCTCATTCTTTCCACCCAGCCACACTTTTTGGATGCGAGGATGCCAGTCCTTCTCGAAAACCCACCTGTGGATCAAAAGGAATGGATGTTTACTGTTCTTCCAAATCAACTTCAGCCTAGGAGGGAACTGCCTGGCAGGATCTATGGCAAAAGGATCACCTTTACCGCGGCTGCTATCACTTTGGAGATCGGGGAGTTGTCGAACAACAGGATCCTACAAGACGATGATCCTTCCAAGTTCATCGCGGTCTCGTTTGGTGGCCTGAGGTTCCCCGAAACCCTCCTGCGAGTCACTGGGGAATACATCACGAGGTTGATGGAGGCCGGACTTTACCTAAATGGCGTTAAATATCGTTTCTACCACCATAGCAATAGTCAACTGGTGAGTCCACTGTGTACGGCTTTACCATGGTGGAGTCTCACGATGCCGTAACAGAGGGAACGAAGTTGCTTTATGCGCGCCGCAGATTCCGATGCAGAGTTGGATAGAAGGATTTACGCACTGGGAGAGTTTGAGAAGATAAACAACATTGCCAAACGTCTGTCGATCCGATACGCATCCGATGTCACCTCTCACTCGTCTTTATACAGGAGCAAAGAGGATTGGCTTGTTGTTTTCCGGAGCCTCTCTCGACTTCGTCCTCGACCCACATAGGACGTTGGATATCCCCGACATGACAGTCGGAGAAGAAGTCTTCTCGGACGGGTGTGGGCTGATGGCAAGAAACTTTGCAGTTCAAGTGGCGAGGATGAAACGCATCAAGTTCAGAAACAAGCGGTACACGCCGACGGTCTTCCAAATCAGGTACCTCGCGTCGTATTATACAGCATTTCTAGGATGCTAACAGTGAGGTTTAAAGATATCTCGGGTACAAGGGTGTTCTGATGCTCCATCCTGAGCTAGATCAAGAGAGAAAACATCTCGTTCACTTCCGAAAAAGCATGAAAAAGTTCAATACCTCCATCAAGAACACGTTCTCTGTCGTTGACTACTCGACACCTTATGCATTTGGAAGGCTGAACAACGATATCATCGTCCTCCTCTCCAGCTTGGGAGTCACAAACGAAAAGCTTCTCGCGAAGCAAGAAGAATACTTCAGGTGGATAGAAGAGGCGGCGACAAACCATTTGCGAGCGGTTGACTTCCTTTCTTGTATCGGGAAGTACGAAGATGCGGAGCGGGTCTTACTCGATGGGTTGGATGATCCTAGGGCGTTTGGGAAGGTTCGAGATGCCCAAAAGAGTGAGGTCGGGAGGTTTCGAAAGGACGATGGGAAGCCAAGAACCAGGATGATGATCCACAAATCGCGTCTACTCTTCGGTGTCTGCGATCCTTATGGGGTGTTGAAGGAGGGTCAGGTCCACATCCGTATTACCACCGAGAATGGAGCGACAACGCCAATCAACACAGACGTACTGGTGGTCCGAAACCCGTGTCTCCATCCAGGTTTGTCTCTCAAAGAACCCCGATCGCCGCTTTCGAGCTTATCATTCGACAGGCGATTGTTTGAAGCTGCGGGCGGCACACCACCCTAAACTGGCACACCTCATCGATTGCATCGTTTTCGCAGCGGTCGCTCGCCCAGGTCATCCTGCCGCACCTTCCATGAGCAGTGGTGGGGATTTAGATGGTAACCCAGGATCTGCGATGAGTAGGCTATGGCTCAGCTGTGTGCAGGTGACCGGTATTTTGTATGTTGGGATCCTGACATCGTCCAGCCCACTGTGGTCCAGGTGAGTTCGACCCAGATATCCCAAGTCAAGCGCTCAGTGTCCGATATTTCCACAGCCCTACAACTATCCACCGGTCAGAGAACGCACGAAGAAAGATATTACGCGTAAGGATCTCGCTACTCATTTTGCCATGTATAACAAGTGAGCAGATCTTCTGTTCCTTATGCGACCGGACTAACCTCTCTTAGTGCCGGCCTAGCTCGAGTTGCCTCCCTCCACCAGAAATGGCTCAAGTGTAAACCAGAAGGTGCGCTGAGCGTAGAGTGTCAAGAACTAAACGCGTTACACTCCCAGTCGGTCGATGGGGCGGCGATCAAGATCCCGGACCGTCTGTCCAAACCACCGGACCCGAAGGAACCCTTTATAATAGATCTCCTTGCAGAGGCAGCGACGGAGTTCTCCACACGATTCCTTGAGTCTCTCCCTGTGTACGACGTGGCGAGAGATTTACCACAAGATGATGCGATGCAGTATATTCGACAACTGTTGCGCGGGGAACGACATGCCTTCACTGAGTTTGAGATGTTTAACAGGGCCGTTGCCATCGCAAGGAAGAGAGGGATCGACCTCCGCCCTATGCTACCCTACCTGGACCTCGGCGCGTTGACCACCGAGCAGAAGTACACCGTCAGTTCAACTCTCGACCTCACTCCCGAAGAGGATCGACACATTTGGAACTCCTTGTTTTGGTCGGACATCTTGACGGACAGAGATCTGGAACAAAGGAAGCTGAACACCAGAATACCGCTTCAGAGGTTCTATTCTTCCAACAAGAGCGGACTTCGAACGTTCTGGCAGTACCTCAAGATGTGTTTGCAAGATTTCACGAGGAAGGTTCTGGTTCTCCAGGTCAGACGCCAAACACTTACAGGATACACACACAAAACTAAAATCGATCTACATAGATCGACAATCGCTTTGGGGTTGGGATTTTCATTCGAGGAGAGGTCCCATGGGACGATGATGCCTCGATGAACGACAACCTACGGATCGTCGTTTGCTCCTTCATGCCGACCGCCTCTGGACCGATGTCAACATACCGGCCTTGCTCAACCGACTACAGGCTACACGTTGCGGACAATGTATTTCAGCTGTTCGAGAAGCAGAGGTCGAACAGTTTCGTGTTTATGACCCGACCCCCAGCAGCGTCAGGAGCCGATGTCATCACGAGCATCGCATTGCAGAAGATATCCGCTCCGGTTCAGAGGGTAAGCCGGTCTTCATTGCAGTTGTGCGCGGTATCTCATTGTTTCGTGGGTTGTAGCAATGCGGACGCGTGCATCGTTCCCCGGTGACCTCGATCGAGCTTCACGTCGTATCGAACAGGGACCGTATCGCGCATCAATTGTTTGACTTGTACTTTGAACAGTGAGAAGATCTCACACCCCTCCTCCACCCGGGGAACTGATAAAGCTATTTTCCAGTGTCGCAACAGAAGCATACATCAGCAGGCTCGCTCAACAAAAAGTCCCATATACTCTCAACAGGCTCGAAGACATAGACTGGTCAATAGACGACCGCATGTGGATGAAGGATCTGTTCATCCCAAAGGCAACACAAGAGAAGTTCCAGGCCGCGCTTCTGAACAAGGAAATAAGGGACGTTGAAAGGGTCCTCGCACTATGTCTCAACAACCACGCATACGACGAACTGTTTTGGGCGTTCTACACGATCATTACCCCAATTCAGCGAATGGAAGTGGAGGCGACCAGGGAATGGATCGAGAAGCACCCACCGCTCGTGTACTGCCTCTTAAAGACACAACCGCCGACAGAGGACTGCTTCGTGTCACCGTACCTTGAAGATCTCGAGCTAACGATCATTCAAAACATCATCAAATCGGCAAACCACGCCGGTATTGCTTCCCTAGTTGCACTGGAGAAGATCGCAGCAAGCGTCGCGAAGGTCTCCATGGACGATTACCTCCACCTTCTCATGTTGACTTCGCTTTCGGTTCGATCTTCTGAACTCGTTCAGGAGGTTTTGCTCGTACTCCACGAATGTCGTGCGGGTGTCATGTCCCGGTCAGCGATGAGGGAATACGTGCACAAACAAGCTCTCGGGATCGTTTTCGACCGTGCAGAAGAAGCCGCAGATGAATGTCCATGTAACGACCAAGGTCGACCGAGGAAGCCGAGAGGAAGGGGTCCACCTCCAGCAACTGTACGATTGGTCCCAGTCCCAGATGAACCGACCCAAGTCATCGCGCACGTCCGGATCGACGAACCAACACCAGTCAGAATTCACTCCCACGTCAGGTTACAGGCCATCTCGGATCCAGAGAAAGGTTGGGCCGGCGGGAGACCGGTTGTGGACGCTGTCGTGATATTGTCATTGAAGGGCGAGATGAAGATGGAGTTGCAGTATCCGCTGCCCCCGGAATATGCGCAGATGCAATGGAGGATGTATCATGCCGGAAGCATGGGTAAGTCAGAGGGGATGGTTGAGTGAAGACCGTACTGACCCAAACCCGGGCTTGAAGCCACGGCAAGTGCTATGATGGATGCCGTCGGGAGACTCGTCAGAGACGGTCCTGATTGTTGCTCTTTCAGCAACCTGATTGTCGGGAAACACAAGGGCGATACGGGTGGTCAAACCGACAGAGACTCGGATGAAGATGACGACGGCACCGACAACCTTGACGAAGATGGACTGAACCCGAACCAAGTCCGGGCAGTGGAATCGTCTGATAATCCGCTGGCACTGATTTGGGGCCCGCCAGGTACCACATATTTCCCTCCGAATACCAATGACTTCATCCATAACTATCCTCCAGGCACGGGGAAAACCACTGTGGTCGTAAAAATCCTTCGCAAGTTCTTTAAAACTCTGGGTAAGGACGAAAAGATTCTCATGACTGCTTCCACCCACAACGGTACGTCTATTTTCCACACAAAACATGATTTCCAATACCTGAACAGAGTATTCCTTATCTAGCTGTCGACAACGTCCTCGAGCGGTTCATCAAGCTGAACAACGATGAAGACCTCGTCTCCAACGACAAGATCCTACGCGTCGCCACGGACAGTTTGAAAGTGAACAAAGCTCTTCAGGATTACACCATCGACGCTCGCGTAGGAGGAGACATGAACGAGAACAACCGGCTGATCAAGAAAGCCCAGGAACGTGTCAAATCTGCGAAGATCGTGTTCACCACCTGTGCCGGTGCTGGATTGGGAATCCTCAGGAAAGTCGACTTCGAAATCGCGATTATCGACGAGGCATCACAGATCACGGAGGCTTGTGCCCTTATTCCTTTGGTCAAGGGATGTAAGAAGGCGGTACTGGTTGGGGATCAGTATGTGTTTGCTCCACGACTTCGTCTCTGTACCTTGACCTGATCCCCAATTCGTTTAGCGTCCAGCTACGCCCAATGGTTCGAAACATGGCGAAAGCGCTGATGCATGACGTTTCTATGCTCGAGCGACTTTATACCGGCCCGAGTGCCAAAGGAATGTCCAAGACGATGCTGAATGTGAGTCTTTCCGCTCCCGTGGGGCATTAACCTTCCCGCTCATAATCTCGTTCACGTCCAGGTCCAATATCGTTTCCCAGAGCAACTCGCAGTCTTCCCCTCGAACGAGTTTTATCAGGGTCGATTGAAGACGGGAATGACGGACGCTCCAACTCGACTCGCGGTTCTGAAGGGGTCCAAATTCCCGTGGCCGACCGAGCACGGAGTTATCGTCCCAGTCGTGTTCGTTCAATGCGGGACGGAGGAGGATATGGGAGGGATGTCGAAGAGTAATGTGGGGCAGGCGGAGGTCGTGCAGAGGGTGATAAAATTGCTCACGACCAAGGATGCACCGGAGGAGAAACCGAAGAGCGATCCCAAGGGAAAGGGGAAAGCTGTCGATCGGGGACCAGAAGACCCACAGGCAGGCGATGGCGCATCAGGATCAAAGAAAGAGAAAGAAGAGAAACTGAAGATCACCGTCCTCACGCCCTACACCAAACAACTCTCCGAGCTCAAAAGCCGGGTACCCAGCGACACGGTCGGAGTCTTCACGATCGATTCCTTCCAAGGACGAGAGAGCGACATCATCATCTTCTCCACCGTTCGATGTAACGTCGAGAGGGACATCGGGTTCGTGGAGGACGAGAGGAGGTTGAACGTGATGTGGACTCGAGCAAAGTTGGCTCTCATCGTGGTTGGAGATCGAGAGACGCTGGCGGAAAAGAGTGGGTTGTGGAAGAGGGCGTTGGAGTCGTGTGAACCTGTGACTTTGCCTGAAGATCCGGAGGCTACCCAGGCTCAGTGATTTCCGTTGGACTTGATCATCTCACCCCCTCGACGTCGGCGCTTCGAATGCGTTCACTGTGTTTGTAAGATTTGTTGTCGGATTTACATACGCTTTCGAATTTCAATCGGCGCCGAATTCATGAGAAGAATTCTTCGTCCCGTCCCTTCCTTCAAGCTTTGTGCTTTAGGCCTCGGAGCCCCCTCACACTTCACCAATTTCAAAGGGTTCGCAGGTTTACCAGTCACTAAAGCGCGGTCGCCAATCAGTCAGCCTCAACTCGCACTTCAAGTTCACCTACGCGCTATCGGAGAGTCTAGAACATCAAAATCTCACAAGGAGGCATGGCATGGATCAAAACTCAGGCCTCAGGAACTGAATCATGAACTGCGCCCGGGTGGCCGATACGAAAACCTTCCATTCCCCAGAACGTCGCTCGGACTCGTTTTATGCGGCACGTTGCTCAAGTAGATCGCGCTCATACAGAGGACTTGAGCTCCTCCTGCGTTGTAATACCCGGAGTCCGGGGATTTCGGGCAGAGGGGGTCAGTCGGAACCAACTCGACGGGGGTATCGGATGAGCGGTGAACTACTACGGTACCTATTTGATGGTCTTGGTCTTTGAAGGTCCGTCTCGCGGCAAGATGATGTGTGTAGGGTGATGGTAACCATCCGATTCTACGTATGCTTACTTGTTAATGACAGTGAGGTTTTTCGTGCTACAGGCTTCCCGGGCGGATAGAAAACAAAACAACAAACGAAAAAAAGTGCGTCCGAGGGAGCCACGGACAGTATGAAACGGTTCAAGCAAGGACGAAGCCAAAAAAAAAAAAAAAAGTATCCGTGCGAATGTCATCGAGAAAAAAAAGACAGACATCAAAACAAGACCCAGAAGCCGAACGCAAAGAAAAACACAAGTCCGAGAAAAGGGGTGATCACATGCTTACTTAAAAAAACATGCTACGGTAGATCAGAGGGGTCAGAACGAGATCAAGCGTAAAAAAAGTGTTCGATTGCCAAGCTGCAAAAAAAAAGAATCACAGGACAATCTAATGAGAGGTCCAATGCAGGTGGGGGTAAATGGGTCGTGATTCCGTAAATGCAAGAGATGGTCCATGAACATGACGTTGGCAAAAAAACACACACAAGTAATCACAGGACAACAGTAAGGCCAGCGAAGAAGAGTGCGACAAAGGCCGTCAGGACAGATGGAATAGACAACGAGAGGGCCCCTCCGGAGTTGTTTCCGGAGTTGTTGCCATTGGTATTACCGTCAGTGCCATTGTTGGTATTGGTTCCCGTCGAGATGTTCGGATCATCAGGGTCACGGACGCCATTATGGAAGGCACGGATGAGCTCAGAAGCGTGCTCAGCCAACGAATAGACGGGCCATTGCATCTGCGAGAACCATACAAGATCAACACACCGCTCCCATGCCTCAGCGAAGGGCGGATAAAAAAAACTTACGTGAGCTGCGAACTGAAGCGGGAAAATCGAGGCATCGACAACCCTAACATTCCCCAAACCGTACACCCTCAACCTGGCATCGACAACACCTCCTTGGTCACGAGGCAACATAGCAAGGGTATTCGCGGGATGGAACTCGGTCGTGATATCGTTGGCAACATACGCATCGATGGCATCGTCAGACGTGACATCCAAACCAGGGCTGACTTCATCACCGAGAACATCTTTCAAAGGGGAGGTAGCTGCGATCTTCCTAGCGAGCCTGACGGCTTGCCTCATCAACGTCACATCGGCCCAATGGGTCAAGTAATGAGGATCGAGGGTAGGATAATCGAAGGCATCGTCGGTGGTGATGTACATCCTTCCTTGACTGTATGGATGTTGAAGGGCGAGCTGGATAGAAATCGTCTGGCCGCCGTTCCCAGAATTTCCGATGGCAAACAACAACA
>Ga0307512_10003571_pt1 | contig 17875 bp, 26 predicted proteins | sample 14_EM_MG_FD_200267 | JGI IMG/M metagenome (GOLD analysis project Ga0307512, IMG submission 200267) | Populus trichocarpa ectomycorrhiza microbial communities from riparian zone in the Pacific Northwest, United States - 14_EM | ecosystem: Host-associated > Plants > Roots > Unclassified | place...
AGTTTTAGCGTTCAGGTCGGGATTATCTGTCATGTGTATTGTTCGCAAGGGGCCTGGGCGGGTGGGAGGTTCCGGTTGGGGAGGGGGGGATTTAAAGATATCATGTATGACAGCAGGTTTCTCCGCAGGCTTGGTGGGAACAATCGCTGAAGGCGGATGTTGTTCGTCGATGATTTCGACTTCGTCATCGGGCGGGGTGGGTAGAACCCTCTTGGGTGGCAGCTCTGGGGACATAATCATCGGTGACTCTGGTGGAGAAGGGGGCGCGCCATTCACAGGCTCGTCAACAACAATCTCATCTCGCTGCGACTCCGGTTCAGGACTAGGTGGTCTAGCAGCGGGAGGTGATACATGGGGCGATTCGGCTGATGGTTTGGGTTCCGGTGTTGGTTCGACCACTTGTTCTGCTTGATAGGTGACTTCGGCAACTGGAGATAGTTGTACGTTGGTGGCCGTGGGTACGACTAATTGAGCGCTAAGCGGTATCGGACGCGAGAAAGTGTCCTCCTCGTTTCCTGCATCGATGAGAGCTTGTGCGAAGGCATTTGGTGGAAGAGTCTGATCGTCTTCCGTGTCCGGTTCCTGAGGGCAAGGTGAGTCCAAACCAGGGTGCCATCAAACATTCGTACCTCGATGAAGGCAGTCAAAACGGACCGAAGCCTACTCGAGGAGGGAATAGCAGATTTGCCTTTCGTCTGCGGGTTCCTTCTCCGGCCTGGTGTCTTGACAAGCTCGATAATTGGTCTTTGATACAATAAGTGGGGTGGCGCGATGAACGGAGAAACGCGACTGACTGTGGTTGCTTGGCTTGCGCGAGGATCCTGTCGAGATAATCGTCGAGAAAATCAAAGCCGTGTTCTTGGGCTTTGGCATCGAACCAAGTCCGGCTGTTGTCGCTGGCCATCGCTGCGCGGACGGTATGAACCCATTGGTTTGAAGACCGATTCCGTTGAGGTTCAGCCATCCTGGAATCTTGAGGAGATGAACGCGCAGAGGCACTGCTATAGGTTGGAAGTGGAACGCGAGCCTCACGTGGTTGAGAAGGGGATGACCGTGACACCGGAAGAAATCAGGAGATTCACTGATTCACGATGTTGACGACGACGGAACGCCCAAAACTGTCGCTGATGTCTCGAGGTACAGCGCCTACATCTCTCTGTTAGCATCAACTATGTCCGAGCTTAGAAACAGAACCCTTGTCCCGCCACCACCCAGACATCCAACTGTGGGGTCACCGCCTGCGAATCCATATTCTTCAAGCGGTCTCAATGTACCACCACCGCCTGTCCACCCTCCACATCCGTCTCTGCCACCTCGGCCACCCCCCGGTCCCCGGTCGGATGCCAGGACAGACCACTCTAGTCATGAATCAATACCTTCCCAGTCAGAGGCACTATCGGATGTGCCTTACATTCCTGGCATCCAGAGAGTGCCCCCACCGCTCCCTCCAAACCGCCCTGGTAATCCCCGCTCGTTTTCTGATAATACCGTGGCATCCACATCAAGTCTCGATGTCAAACCTGTTGGATCTCCCATCCCACCACCAAAATACCCAAATACGTCGCCTGAATTACCCCCACGGGTTTCACGCACAAGCTCCTTCAACTCGATCACGGACTCCCCAGTAGTACCGCCACCCGTCCATCACGCAAGGAGGGCACCTTCACCCACCCCAGACCCAGCCTACGAGGCTACTCTCTCAGAAAGGGAGCTACGCGATCTATACGACGACGAAGAGATCGACCGTTTCATCCGTCTCTTCTCAGCTGTAGGTTGTTCCTCATTGTGCTGTAAATCTATCGACTCATCCTCACCATAGCATGTGAATGAAGTCAAACTGAACGATAGTAGCCAGTCTGCTGTAAACGTGGAGTTTTCCGCCGCAGACAGCAATGTCACCGAGGACAACGATGATAAGGACTGGGTATCTCTGAACGAAGCTGGTGAAAACCTCGGCCCACCCCACGATGGCAATCAACCTCAGACGATATCTGAGCAGATTGCCCAAGTGAGTACCTCCAACCCTTACTCTATTAATTCCTGACGGCAATCCTAGAAATTCCTCGTGCCATACCTCCCAAAAACGGCAAAACCGATACCACCGTTTACGGTCAATAGATTTCGTCTTACGATCCAGCGATTATACTTGGCTCTGGGGCCTGGCTACCAGTTCGTTGTCGACAATCTGGTCTCACTCGCACTTTGGGAGAATAAAAACAGAAGCCTCGGTCTCTGCCTCGTGTGTCCCATCACCAGTTTAAAGATCAGCAAACTAACAGCCATTTCTCGGTTAGGCTTACTGGGTGTTATGGGTGAACAACCTTTTGCTCCCTTCCTTCATCTTCTACGTCCTCTATGTCCTCTTGGACCGAAGGATGCACCCGTATCCCAGCTTGGCACAGCTCCGCGAACATCGTGGAAACATTGACAAGGCCAGTGAGTTCGGCGAAGAATTACAGACAAGGTTAACTGCGACTACTCCATTCGGCCTTTTCGATGTTTGGAAGACTCTGAGAGTCTATAACAAGAATAAGGTTCGCAAGGCCAGGGACAAGTTGAAACCGTCAGACGACGTAGCAAGCGTGATGAGTGTTGAAACGACGATCACAAACAACGACATCATTCCCGTGGACGATTCGGCGGAAAAGTCCCAGGAACATGATGTCAAAGCATTGGGTTTGCAGGCGCTGTGTGAGCTCGTCGATGGACTGGAAAGGCTCAAAAAGTGTGTGGAGTAGCAACCGGTGAGGACTGGGCTAACAATCCCATAGCATCTTTTTATGGAGGAAACCATCCGTCTCATATATATTCAGCATCGTTCGTAGCCCCGCAATGCTGCGCTTAGTTTGTATTGACTTTGCATAGGCTCTGGGGGTCATCGGCTTCGTGACACTCGTTCTCCCTGCCCAGTGGTTAGCCAAGATAGTGTACTTCGTTTTGGGCTTGGCATTCTGGCACGTCCCTCCTATTTTGGTTGCCCTCCCAGCTGGCGACCACAGAAGGTAGCAGCAGTTCGTCTTGAGCGCTTCAGCTTCTAACGGTACTATACAGGCTTATGGCGCTTGTGCACAACATCCCCACCGATGCGGACTATGCCATGGAACTGATTGCTCAACGCGTTGCCAGTGGACAAGAGATTAAACCTTTGAACCGAAAGGGGAAAAACGCGAAGAAGGCCGATACCAATCGTTCTCCAGATATACACTCTCACGACCTCGAAGAGGACGGAAAACCAAAGGGATTCTTTAGACATGGTGTGTCCGTGTTGAAGACCGTCGCGGATACTGGGTACCAAGCTATTGGAGGTCAGCAGGTAAGCGGGTCACCCAGTCGTGATCCAACTCCAGCGGCCTGATGAATACTTATTAGTTCGTCCATAACAACTTTGCGCCAACTGCAGTACGAGATGCCGGTCTGCACAGCAGTAGTCGCTGTAAAACTTTTCACACCTGCATTGTCGATTCTCGTTGCTCATCCATCTACAGCTTACCCCGCGCAATACGGAAAAACTCCTGGAGTCATCACGGTCTCTACTGAGAAGTTCTACTTCGCACCTCTGCTTTCGGGGCTAAAGTTGGAGATCTCCGCGGAAGATATCGTCGGTATAAAGAAGGCAATGCCCAAAGGAATCTCGATAAGAGTCAAGGATGCAAGCCAAGAAGGTGGAGAAAGGAAAGAGAAGTTTGTACTGGTTTACGAACGAGATGAGTTGTTTGGGCGGTTGGTCGGAATGGGTGGTAAGAAATGGACGAGGATTTGAATCACCATGTAACTTGAAATCTGCATTTACGACCTCACGATTATTTATACCAGTATTTATCGGATGTATCCTACCACTGAGGCAATCCCTAGCAATCCTGATTGCCGGCCGTCTGAGGGGCGCCTATTTACGAATTCGATCAAACAGACGCTTGATGGTTCCGAGGTCGCGTTCGGTTCCTTCAGGCTCAGCTCGCGGACTTATCTTTACCTCCCTTTACAAACTCGACATTGATACTTGTGGCATGCCCCCTCAGCCTGGAGTGTTTAATATGAGGTGCGCCTACAGTACGAATCCCGGTCTCCCCTGTATTCAGCCTCTCGTCACAGTGCTGGTCCAAGTAGAGTGCAAAGTAGGTTCCAGTCGCCACCTCCGGTCGACGACGGCCCACACCATCCCTGTTGTTCAGCAAACCCTGACCTTGCTTTTGGTTGTCTCTTGCAAACAGATAACGCGGTGGATGATGCCAAGCGGGAACGCAAACGAAAAGAAATCGCAGGGCGGTTGGGTAGGGAGATGGGTGAACATCGGGATGAGTGCGTGTTTTCCTCCCTTCTTCCTTCCTTTGGATCTCCTACAACATCAGAATACTCACTAACGCTGGATATCTCGCATTAGTGTCGGAAGGCATTACGCGGAGAGCATAACTCTTCTGGCGAACGCTGGGGTCCAACTATCTACTCGACCGGAAACGTCTCCGGCATATAACCTACGACTGTACCCACTTGCGATCGAGCGGTCTGCATTACTCACACAGATTACCATGGACGAAAAACGAGAACTGGAGATCATTGAAACTGCCTACGAGGAAGAACGTGATCGGGTCGAGGAGGAGTGGAAGCGCGGAAGGGACATGATTCGAAAACGGCTCCTGGAGGGAATCGAAGAACGAAGGCGAAGGGCGAGGGAAGAGAAAGATGGAGAGGGAAACGTCGGAGGTTCGTACACTCCCTGCTTGCAGCAGGGGGGTCTCACGAGCAGGCCTTCACTTTTCAGATGTAAGCCTGGATTCACAATCCCGGCCGCATATAACGCGAAAACTTCGGAACCAGCTTGGCGGATCACCTCCACATTCGCCTCTGACGACGACTCCCAATGGCACTGTTCCTGGTCCCGTAACAGTCGGACCACTGGTTAATCCACACTCACTGTCGATCGACGAATTACCTTCCCCATTCCCCCTCCCTCTCACATCAACGCAGACACCCTATGGCACCTCTGGTACCACAGCAGGTGGTAACGGAAGAAAGCGAAACAAGGGAGGCGGATTCCAAGCTCAAATAGCCGGTGGGCTTGGGAAGAGTGGTAATGGACTGTCTTCCGCCAAAGACTTTGAGATAGAGGCAGACCTGGGCGAGATCAGGCGGGGAAACAAACGAAGACGAGCAGCAGCTTCAGCGGTCAAAGTTTGACACGCTTTTTTGCCTCTCGTTTTCCTTTTTGTCGCCCGGACGCGTCTCGTCCATTTTAGGAAAGTTCAACACTGTTTTGCTCGCCAGTCCAGAATTGGCTCCGAGTGTGTAATTCTGGGTCCTCGAGTCTTGGTTATAATCTGGGATACCGTCTCTTCCTCCCTTTCTCTCTTTCTCTCCCCTGTCTTTCAGTCGCTGTCCTGTCTCCTCTCGCTGTATATCTCTACCTATGCTTGTGTCTACCCAATAATCAGTTTCCATTGTATCCCCATCGCTCTAACTGTCGACCACAATGTTCTTCACTCCTGAACTATTGTCCCGGAGGGACAGCGGCTTTGGCCTCCTATGGTGGGTCACAACTGTCTTCCAAAGAATCGTCTAAATCGTTCAAAAAGGCTGGCCGCTACCTTGGGCTCCAAATCATCCTTTAAGAAACTCCCGAGACGATCTGTTTTAACCGCGGATATCTCGCAATTATGTGACCTTATTACCGAGCCTAAGGAACCGCTGGCCCTTCGATTATCGTCTAATCTTATGGTTGGTGTTGCTCGGTGCGTGCCTGAATAGGAATACCATCCCCTTGTACTGATAACTGCGGAATTTCGGCAGTGTATATCAAGGTACGTTCTACCCCAGGGGCCGAGCGTATACTGACCGGTATGGATACCGGCAGTCAAACACGAAATATTTCTTGTCGATGTGACTGCGTGCTTCAATTCCTTGCGAAAGACTTTCCAAGATCTTGCACTCACCAACAACGAAGCGACGCTTCAGATGAATCAGCCGACTCTTAGGTCAGCTGCACGAATGGCTCGCCTCTGTTTGATCTGACCCCCGGCAGACCGGAAGCGTTGAACCTCCCAAATGATCCCGCACGGAACATGGCATTCGATTTTGCGACTACGTTTGTGGTAAGCCGCATCCATGCACCATGGCACATATTCTCTGAGTGATAGCCTCCTTCAGGACTGGGAAGATATGAGACCAGGTGAATTATACACATCTACGAAAAGACATCCCCAGAGACGCTGATGATTCCATCACCAGACGATGGAGAATATGACCCCAAAGCGAAGAGCAAGACACAGAAGAAGAAAAAGGTTGCCGTGGACACAATGCCTCCCCCTTCCTCCGAAATGGGGCGACAGAATTTGTACACTCTTCCTGAAGATCACAGTCACATCTTCTCCAACTCGATGGACCTCTCATTCTCCGCGGATGCGGGTTTTGTAGCCCCATCCTCACAAGTCGACGCGTACGGACTTGATGACATCCTGTTTGGAGATCCAGGGATCCCAGCGGATGGTACAGACATTGCTGACGAGCTCGCTAGGGAACTTGGCGAAGGGTGGGCTGTTGACCAGATTATTCAGTGCGTCAACCAAGCTGACAGGAAGGCAATCTAAGCTGAAGGAAGCCTCAGCGGGATGGGCGAAGACCCACTACCACAGGTAACGAACGACCCTGACATGGATATGAACATGGGCGGCGACCTGGAGCATCCAGACCCTGTGCTTGTGGAACACCCAGAACCCGAGGTGCTGTCCAGGGAGAAGGTACGCGGGATAAATGCAGTAAAACGAATCCTATGCTGAAACTCGCGCGATCGACCGTTAGCTCTTGTCAGACTCAGACAAGGGTGAGTTGACGAACACCCAGTTAGGCGATCTCTGAGCACCCTCCTAGAAAACCGTGCACCTCTGGCCGCCGCTCCTTGTGAAGGCACACAAGAGACCGCTGTTACTGCGTCCGCCCCTCGCGCAACACCGATGCAGGAGGAAACGCAACCGAATCCGAAACCTCATAAGGCGCGGAACAAACGTAAAAGAGAAGAGAACTTTCTGAATGGACGGACAGAGCTCACCAGCGATGAACTGAAAGAAACCCGGGAGACGTACCTCCAAAGGCAAGACACTCTCCGAAGTGAGATGGAGGTTAAACGGAGGGAGAGAGAAGCCATGCTACTTTTCGATCAACTACTCTGGGCCGTGCCGAATGACAGTGAGGCTTTGCTTTTACGGCTGATGGTTCATGTAAAACTTGACATTAGCCTCGGCCTTCTAGTAACGGCACCAGAGATAGTTGAATTTTGGAGAGAGAACTTGAGAGCTCAATTTAATGCAAGATTAGGGATCCAGGATGTGACAGAGAAGAGTGGGTTTTCCGCAGTATTTCCTCTCTGCACTAATCAATACTGCAGGGTCGGAGCCTCCGAGAAAACGACGCCGGACCAGAGCCTCGCCACCCGCAGGGGACCAGGAGGTTTTCCCCCAGGTCGACGATGTAGACATACAGATGAACGTGGACACAGGTGATGGTGGGCCGTAACCGGTGGCAATTTCCATCTGATGACGGCTGCAGATTACCATTTCCAAAGAGAGGTAGAGTCTGCCCGCCTGAGATCCTCGGAGGTCAGGTTCGCGTTGAATACCGTCAACATTACCTTGACCCATTGCCATCCTGTAGGAGCCCGGTCAAGCCCGACATGCGTCACGGCCACCATCTATGGTTGGTAGTCACCTGGATGTTGCGACGAGAGGGATGCAGGAGCCTGCGGCCGAGTCCCAAAAAAGCTCGCTGTTCCCATGGGATAACGCCGGAGTCGGTTCGTCCGCAGGGTTTGATTTTGGTGTCGGATTTGAGACACCGAACATCAGCTCCGGTATCGGAGGGAGGCATTTGCCTCGATCTCGAAGTGCGAGCAGAAGGGAAGGCTCCTTGGTCAGGAGTCTCGGGGGGTCCCCGATACCATTCAGTTTCCAAGATCAGGGTCCTTTGTCGGATGACTTCCAGTTCCGAGGTACGACCTCTAAGAACACCTGTAATGTGAGATGTTTACGCGTGCATCAGTCCCAGAGGAAGGAGATTCTGCGGCCTCATTGAGACCGGATGAAAACCTGAAAAACCTCGAGCGCAAGTCGCATGACTTCCTGAAGTAAGTCCGATCTCGGGTAGGGAGTCAATCGTGCTAAACGATCATTGGCAGATATGCAAAGATGCTGTTGCAAACGTTACCCGGGACTGACGCTCTAAGCTTTGATGATGTCGTACCAAAGGCACCAAAGACATCTAGTACAGAAACACGGCGCGTTGCGGCTGCTGCATTTTATCATTGCCTCGGTAAGTGCTTTGCGTGTTTGTCGGACTGCGTAGTCATGATTTATGAGGGTTTCCCCCCAGTTCTTTCAACTAAAGACCTAGTCAGATTGGAGCAAGAAGAGCCGTATGGGAGAATCGAGATTGTGATCAAATAATCACCACTGTACTTGTAACTATCATAATTGTAACTGGGGAACTTGAAGGAGTGCCGGATATTCGCGAAAGCCGATCACGATTTCATTCGTCCGTCCTTTTCTCGGGAATTATAGTATGATGTTTACCGTCAGAACGGAACTGACGCGACTTTTGTTCTCCAGTCGTACCACTAATAGCCTTGGTCTCAGACCGTCTTTTGTCTCCGCCGCACTATATAACCCTAGGTCTTCCTGTTCACCCTTCCTCTTCTCAAAACCCACCTCGAGAACAAAGTCAGATATGGCTGCCGTTTCCATCGCGAAGAACCTTCCTCCAGAGTTGGCCACGATCGATTTATCGGCCTATGACCCTGAGCAGTCGAAACTTATGGAGGAGCGATGCATTCTCGTTGATGCTCAGGACAGGGCCTATGGTGCTGGCGACAAGAAGACTTGTACGCACGTCAACATTTTGTTGATTGTTGACCATATGCTGACAACCGTTGCAGGCCATTTGATGGAGAACATCAAGAAGGGTCTACTGCACCGCGCGTTCTCCGCCTTCATCTTCCGACCTTCAGATGCAAAGTTGCTTCTGCAGCAACGTGCATCGGAAAAGATTACTTTCCCAGATATGTGGACGAATACATGTTGTTCGCATCCGTTGGACGATTTCTCAATCGAGAAGGTCGAGAAGGAACAGCTCGGTGTTCGAGTTGCCGCTTCGAGAAAGTTGGAGCATGAACTCGGGATTCCGAAATCCCAGACTCCGATCGACAAGTTCCAGTATCTGACCAAGATCCATTATCTGGCCCCTTCAAACGGTATATGGGGTGAACACGAAAGTACGCTGGAGATAGACACCTCTCATGTGTGCTATACTGATATTCCAGTCTAGTTGACTATATTCTGTTCCTCACCGCTGACGTCGATGTCACTCCTAACTTGAACGAGATTAGAGATTACAAGTACGTGAGCAAGGAGGAACTTCAAGCCATGTTTGAAGACCCCAGTGAGTGATATCGATCTAAGAAAGCCGCTTGTGACACCCTTGGCTGAACTATCTCTAGAAAATGCCTTTACACCGTGGTTCAAGCTCATCGCTCGTGACTTTTTGTTTGGGTGGTGGGACGAGCTCATTGCTCGAAAGGGTGTTGATGGAAAGGTTCACGCAAAGAGCTTGAATGGACTCGTAGATGGTAGCAAGGTCGTCAGCATGGTTTAGGACTGTACCGATTCATCGGTCCTTTCTGAGAAACTTGTTGGGATTCATGCCATAGTTGTACACTTAACCTTGGTTTCTTGGAACCCCATACTGGTTCTCCCTGCTACTGCGCCGCGCTTGTTCCGCTGTTGTCCCGTCAGTCACGCTACCGCGGCTGGCGCCTACTTCGACCGATTTCGATGGTTAACCATCACACAAATGACCTATCTCCACACCGGCCTGAGGATGTATCTGAGATCCAGTGAGCACAGAACGCTCCTCTCAAGCCAGCTGCGCCTCTGACGCAAAGACACAGGAAGTATGAAGACTTCACGACAATAGGTTGATCCTTCTTCGTCCGGGCAAGACCGTCACAATGTCCTGAAACTGAAACCTTCCCCTCACGCCGTGGCGTTTTGACAGACTGGATACAGGATTCCATTATCGAGAGGAACAGGCGGATACGTCTCAATAACACGGTGCACTCTGCCCATGGTGACCCGAGCGGTGGGATCACGCTCCGTTGGCTGTGGACGCAAATACGAAAAATCGCTGTGGCTGGCGAGAGTTGGTTTGTCGTCAGTCTCGTCGGTGCGCCCGTGGAGTTCCTTAACTTGTGTTTCCAAAGTTGACCTGCGGATAGGCATATGTATTGGCGTGAATGCAGCCCTTATATCGATCGTAACCGAGTGGCTTTCCGACCTCAAGATGGGGTACTGCTACGACGGCTGGTGGTTGAACCAGCAGTTTTGTTGTTGGGAAATTGACACGGAGGGCGAGGCTTGTGACTCCTGGCATGACTGGAGTGACTTCACCGCCGTGAGGTGGATGGTCTATGTCATTGTTGCCGTACGTTTCGTCTCACTTGATCAAAAACAATCCAGGTCGGACTGAAATATCTGCGTCTGTAGGGGATGTTCGCGTTTACTGCCGCCCACCTCGTTCGGTCGTTGGCAAAATACGCTGCAGGGTCTGGAATATCCGAGATCAAGTGCATCTTGGCTGGGTTCGTGATGAAAGGGTATCTCGGGTATTGGACGTTCGTGATAAAAAGCCTGACTTTGGTGGGGGGAGTTTCTCGTTTTGCCTCTGGACGTGTATCGTGACTTTATTAGCCTTTGGTCATAGCTTCTGGATTGTCGGTCGGTAAAGAAGGACCATCTGTGCACGTTGCGTGTTGCGTTGGGAGCCTTGTGGCTGGACTCTTCACGCGGTTTTCACATAGTCAAGGTATGCAATGTTTCTCTGCTTGTTCTGTTTGCGGACGAAGCCTCGTTAATTCGTCCTCTCAGGGAAAATGCGGGAGATCATTACTGCCGCCAGCGCGGCCGGTGTTGCTGTTGCGTTTGGTTCTCCAATTGGGGGAGTGCTGTTCTCAATAGAAGTAAGTGTTTCCTTCCGTCTGCCGCGTCAAATCTCATAGAATGTACATAGGAAATGAGCAACAACTTTAACATCAAGACGCTCTGGAGGAGCTTCTTCTGTGCCCTCGTGGCTACGGTAACGCTTTCTGTACGTTCTCTGCCGGCGTCTGAGTGACATGTATCTGAGTAATGGTGGACTTCCAGGCAATGAACCCCTTTCGAACGGGGAAACTGGTATTGTTTCAGGTTACCTACGACCGTGATTGGCATTTCTTCGAGATTATCTTCTTCATAATCCTTGGCATCTTCGGTGTAAGTGAAGTCCATCAATCCCCGTACCGCCGGCCAATTGAGTGTCATAGGGTCTGTACGGAGCTATCGTCATAAAGTTCAACCTGCAAGTTGCCGCTTTTCGTCGTCGGCACCTTGCGAACCATGGATTGGCCGAAGCCGTAATCCTGGCTGTCCTCACAGCCGTGGTTGGATACTTCAACCGATTTTTGAGAATTGATATGACGGAGAGCATGTCGATATTGTTCAGAGAGTGTGACAAGAGCGGGGATTACGACAACCTCTGTCAGTGAGTCGTTCACCTCGCCTACCTCTCACATTGGTGGTAATTTTTTGGGTTAGGACCTCGGCCCAATGGACGATGGTGAATTCACTGTTCCTTGCGACTCTTATACGTACTTTGCTCGTCATTATCTCGTATGGTGCCAAGGTCCCGGCGGGTATCTTCGTTCCATCGATGGCGATCGGGGCATACTTTGGGCGGCTGTTGGGGATCATCGTTAAGGCGATTCACAAGTAAATCTTAAGTTTTTTACTAGCATTGTCAGTCCCTCACCGTCTTTGTCTCCGTAGGGAATACGACACTTCAGGAATATTCGCTGTATGTCAGCCGGACGTGCCATGCATCACACCTGGGACGTACGCGTTTCTGGGCGCCGCCGCCGCTCTCAGGTAAGCGGGACACGCGTACATCATGTTGCAACACTAAGCGATGGACAGTGGAATCATGAGGATCACCATAACCGTTGTCGTCATCATGTTCGAACTGACAGGTGCTCTAACATATATCCTTCCGACGATGGTGAGCAAATCACCGTGCCGTTGATCGCCGTAAGGCTGATCTCATCGTCAGATCGTCGTTTTGGTCACGAAGGCCGTCGGAGACTTTTTGGGCACAAACGGTATCGCTGATGAGATGATAAAATTCAGTGGTTACCCAATCCTGGAGAAAGAAGATCACGCGTTCAACGTCCCAGGTCCGTGCATTTCTCCGTGGGGCCTCGTTCAACTGCTGAAACGGATTCTTTCGCCAGTCGCGAGAGTGATGAAACGAGACTTACATACTCTTCCTGTTTCTGGTACGATTCAAGATGTAGAAACGCTGCTGAACAGTACGGCAGTGAACGGGTTCCCGATCGTCACGAACGATGCTCGCCAAACGCTGGTCGGGTACATTGGGCGACGGGAAGTGCGATACGTAATCGGTATGTTTCTGATAACCCTCGTCCTGAAGTGACGGGTTGACGGATCCGTCAGAAAGGGCTAGGAAGGTGCAGGATATCCGGCCGGATACAATTTGTTCGTTTGCCGGCGAGGATCCACACACCGACGAGGATATACCATCACTCAGTACGCCCGGCCTTCGCTCTGTAGGACCGATGGTTGCGATCGAGGATGAGCTATCAGCAGAAGTCGTTGAATCGACCTCGACCCACGACATCATCAAGTTTTGGCCCTGGGTCCAACAGGTGATGTTACCTCGATCGTACAAGGTGTGGGCCGTATTGATAGTTGACTTGGTACCAACCAGACCCCGTTAACCGTGTCACCACGGCTGCCGTTGGAGATTGCGATGCAACTATTCAAACGTATGGGGTAAGCAATCCCGCCTTCGGAAGCTAGTCGCAGGACGAGTTACGCAGGGCTGATGGTGGTGATTCTTTTTTATAGCCCACGTGTGATTCTGGTGGAGGACCACGGAACTCTGGTCGGATTACTGACTGTGAAAGACGTTCTCAGGTTTACCCACTTGCACGAGCGCCACGAGAGACGGGGCGCTTGGTGGAACCACGGGCGGATCCAGGGTCACGAGGTGGAAGGAATCCTGGACGATATGTGGATCTGGGCTGGCTCTGTACTAGACAGGGTGCGAGGATTTTTCAGCCGACGAAGACGGGGGTGGTAGATAGGCTTATACGTGTCTTTTATCTCTATAGCAATACCGTACATTCTCATTCTACATAGACAAGTTCAAAACGGTGTTAGTAGTGGGATCCGTGCTGCTGACCGCCCGTGCCTGGGCTATACTACTAAACTAGGGATGAGCCGGTTATAGTATCAAAGAGGGACCAACTAGAAACGGGTCGATTGCCTGATAATCACGCAAGACGGCTGTCGATGGGATTCCCAGTCCACCTCCAGGACGAGAAGGGGCGGTCACAACCCATCGCGGCAGGATTGGCCCCGGGGTTTATGTAGGCACCAAGTCTAATGAAGTTGTGTGTGAGGGAGTGGGGAGGTAAGGAGGACACTATTCCGCGTGCCAGATGATCAAGTGAGACCAATCGCTTATCCGCATCATCGTACCGCCACAGCAAAAAAAAGATATGTCTATCACGGAAACGATGTTCCGGGGCGAACCTTTTCGCTTTTTTCCCTCTCTCCTGACATAGAATCGCGTCGAGTTATCTTCGGGGAACTGCGCGTCTCGGAAACTCACCGCAGAACCACCAGGACCAGGCGTGCCGCGACGGTTTTGCTCTGCGCTCAGCCGAACTGTCCCGTCGGGTCCTTCCAAGACGTTGAACGGAGGTCAAAATTCACTCTTAATCTCGGCAGGTTGCTTTGTCCCCCATAACCGGGGCGGACCTTACTTGGGCCGCCTGGATCCTTTCAAATCCGACCTGGTCTGCACCCGACGGCACACTTAACCTCACCCTCTCCTTCTCATGGCCGACAGCGTACCACTTGGGGTCGGAGACCGCTCGGAACCGCAACCGACGGCAATGACATCCACCGTCCACAGACATTTTCGTCCCCGATCTCAAATCACCGTCCTCGATATCGATCTCGCGAGCGCCCTCTCCGTCGCCCCCGCCCCTCACTCATGGAAGGACGCAGAGGAGAGGGTTTTGTCGGAGTTCGGTGGCAACCTTTCAAGTCCGATGTCGGTCGCCGCCGACAGCCCATCGCCTCATAAAGGGTATTTCGTCGATGATATCAAGTACGTATGGAAAGGTTTGAAAAAAAGCCTTTTTTGTTTCAATGCTGTGATCGCTCTATACATTCATAAAACGGACCCGCTACACGTCGCCGCGAGGGCTTGACGTGTACCGCGCGCGCGCGCCGGGATAATTCTAATGAATTACATGCGCGCGGTGATGATGAATGAATGGCATGCCAAGGGTCGGGACTCTACACACTGGCAGAGATTTCGGCTCCTGCGCTCAACGCCTTGTTTATGCCTCGTGTGGACAACGTTCACAACGTCATGTACGTTACGTCGCTGACATACGACATTCCACCCTTTTGTAGCGCTTCCAACGACTCTTTGTCGTCTGCTTGCTCCAACTCAACACTGAACGACGATCCGCATCCCCCATCCATGTCGACCCATAGATCCCCCTCTCCTGAAGTTTTTGGAACAGTCCCGGTTCATTGCGTACGGGTAATCGAGCCTGGGAGCCGAAGGTGAGTCCCTGTTTCTGACACGTACTCCACCTACAAAATGTCATTTCCTTTCGCCACCGATTACCCCCATGATCATTTATATCTTTCTCGGCCTCTTGGAGCCGTTGATTATGTATGGCAGGCATACTGACTACCGGCGAACAACCAGGAACTCAGGCGAATCCTTCTACGCCTACTTTATTGAAGACGGCGATGTGGTCTATGAGCCACCAGAAGAGATCCCCATACCGAGACAAACGACCGTCGACCGAGGCCGCTTCAGGGAAGTGGTAAGCACCCAAGACCCCAACCTTACTCCAGACGGTTACCGCGCTAAGGGCCTCGACGGCGAACACTCGTCTTCGTCGGACCAGGGTGACGCATCATCACCGGTGATTGGTGGCCGCCCTTCAGGAGATAAACGTAGAAAGAGGATTAGTCAGGTCATCGTCGATGCCTCCAAACGGTCTAAACGACGTATGACCAGTTGTACGATACAATGATTTTTTTCCGATTTATATTAACCCCGGGCTTCACTCTGTATTTTGTTGTAATTGTTGTCGGGTTTCTCCACTCCTTTTTCCTCATGAACGTTTATGCATACCTTATATGTTTCGCATTGCCTTCTTCCATGTACATATAGGCATTCTCACGTTGGACATTTCTTGCTGTCAAAGGTTGGACGTTAATCGGTTGCCACGCTATACTTCTGCCGTCACTAGTCCTCAGCCTATTCGGTACCGCCAAATATAATTGTAGCAGTCTCGCATTGTTCACGCAGTAAGCAGTGGGTATGCGCATGAAAAAAGGCATTAACATAGATGATCTATAAAGTATGAGTGTAGACACGAACACAGACAGCACAAGATGGGAGCAAAAAGTAAGACAACAATCCGACATCAACAGATCGAAAAGATAATTACAGGATGGTCCGATGGTGAAGAATGGCGGTGAGATCTGAGACCAGGGTATCGGCTAGACACGTCAAACACCAAGTGCGCCTTTACGTCGGAAGACCCAAACTTCCTTCTTTGCACCAGTATGAAAGCTCAGACGCTTCCTAGGCAGAGGGATGGAAGCGTTCAGCGCCCACCCCTTCTTCCCAATGTAGTGCAGGATCCAGGCTAAAAAGATGTGTAGGTCCAACCTCGGAGCTACGTCGCATCAATATTCAGCACCAATGTTTTCCCCACATGTGTACGGGCGAACGTACTTCCGGGAACCTTCTCACGTACGTCCAACACAAGCAAACCCTTCTCAGGCTGCCGATCAGACGCAACCTGATACGGGAATTGTGGAGTCATGTCCACAGAAAGGTTCCTGGCAATTGACTCTGGCGGTTCAATGAACGTGAACTTCCGCCGGTTGCTGGAAATCGACAGAATAAAGAAGTCGGTCGTCTGTGAGGCGTAAACCTCGGGTGGAACACGGGAGAAGACCATGGATCGGAGCGGAAACTGGGGGAACCGCATCAGCAAATCCCTCGCCCTTGAAGATCATGATCGCTGCGTGCTACGATCAAGACAACTCAAAACTAGAATTACGCACTCGTTTGCTATTTGTCGAGGTCGTGTAAGCGAAACCCTGATATGACGTGCGTAAGAAATCTGAAGGTCAAATAAACTTGACGGCAAACGAAGAATTTGATATCTCCGTAGGTGTGTTGAACTTACCAGGGCAGCAAGTGTGATGAATAAATTGCGTATGATCCGCCTCGCACTGGGCATTGGAGGTAAGTTTGATGCTGGCTCAGAGAGAAGGAGAGGACCAACGCGATTCCAGAAAATTCTGTAGGGCTTGCAGTCCAGGGTGACCCATGGAACCTGACCCACCACTTGTATCCTCGTCTCCTCTGTTGTGCATGAATGTTTGAATCCCCGTAGCTTATCAGACGAGAAGATCATCTCCGATACCGAAGGTTGCGCACCATCACATCATGACCCTCTGGCCACATCTGCAACACTGCTTCCGATAACCTATCCGAGTCGTGTTCGACGATATTTGACACATGGAGTTCGTTGTCATTCTTGAAGGAGACAAATACGTGATCTGCGGGTCAGTATGTAAGCCGTGGGGTATTTGTTCCTGTCCTGGGATTGGGCTTACCTGGGACGAACCGAGTCTTTGAATTCGTTCTCTGCCTCGAGATGGATCTGTCTGCCCTTCTGCTCGAATTAGACGAGTTTCTGGGTCGAAGCGTTTGCGAGGTCAGGTCCGAATTCTTTCCTTCTCTTCCTCTCGAATCCTCTCGCTCCCTCGTAGACTTGGAGCTGCGTCGTGGGATCTGAACGCCGACGGGTATACCGTTCTCCGTGCGGAGAGCAGACATCGCCTGGCCATTTTTCAATGCACTCTTGTACGGGACATGATCGTTCGTGGTGTTGGTGTTTCGCGAAAAATGTTTAGGGCGAAGGACTGGGGTCGCGAGTCCAGCACCTGGTTGACCATTATTCGCTGGAAAGGGGACCTGGTAATTAGGGGGTATCGGACCGGCATTAAACTCTGGGGTGTACGCTGGCTGGGTGTACTGAGCGTAATTGTAGGGGTGCTGTTGGGAGTAGTAGTTAGGCATGACTTCTGCTGACCCAGCTGGAGATCCTGGGGGTGTTTATAGGCGGGCGAACAAGGGTGTCAGTGATGGAGCATAGCATCGGCATTATCTTTGCTGTACTGACGGATATCTGATCTGAGTCAAGGAGAAAACACACGAGAGGGCACGCTCAGTGTCGGCAGATGGCCAGACAATGCACAAAAAAAGAAACCGCGCTCGTCGGGGGCAGCCTAGAACAATGGAGAGAGCGGTGGTCTAGGCGAAGTGGCTGCTGCTAGTGGCTGGAGGGGTGGGGGAGAGTGTCCGAGACCACGTGTCAGGGCGCCTACACACGCCCGCCTCGGCCAAGTCATTCCTTGAGCCTGCTCTACACCAGACACACCTCCCTCACCCAAAAAACAAAATGGCTTCCACCTTTACCGCTTGGCTGCGCTCACCGGCCGCAAGAGAATACTTCTTCAGTTGAGAAACTTTTTTCCGCAGCTGTGTCGCGGCCTGTGCTCACCCGATGTCTTGTGCACCAAGGCACTCATTTTTGGGGTCCAGTATGTCCCGTATCCAGACTCCGACCAAACCGACCGAGTCACTGACCAGCGAGGGATTTGAAAGGTCGCCAACTGGGGACTGCCTCTTGCTGCCCTGGCAGACTTGAAGAAGGATGAGGAGGTCA
>Ga0307512_10003572_pt1 | contig 17870 bp, 13 predicted proteins | sample 14_EM_MG_FD_200267 | JGI IMG/M metagenome (GOLD analysis project Ga0307512, IMG submission 200267) | Populus trichocarpa ectomycorrhiza microbial communities from riparian zone in the Pacific Northwest, United States - 14_EM | ecosystem: Host-associated > Plants > Roots > Unclassified | place...
TAGAGTGAATTGAATTGTTATAGTTTAAATAAGTTTTAAAATCATGGAATTTACTTTATTTGAGTTTGTGAAAATATATCATTGACTCAACTTGATCTCATCCTTAAAAAATGCATTCCAAACATATGTACCAGAGAGAAAATGAGGGGATTTAGTGATCTGAAAATACTAAAAAATATATGTTTAATTTTGAAGCAATTCACACTTTTGTTTTTAATGTGATTTGTAAATTTGTAAAAATATTTAACTTTAATTAAATATATAATTCATTTATATTATTTATAGATATCAACCTTTCAGAAAAATTTCAAGCCAGACTGCATTTAATTGTAATGATAAATGAGAACTAAAAATTAAGGATGACAAATTAATCAAAACATAATGATACTGACTGAATAGATAATTAATTTTTGGATCCTATGGATATAGAAATGGCATGAATATTATCAAATTTAATCTGAAATTCGTGTCAACTTAATTTAAAATATATATTTATATTATATAAATATATTTGTAGAATATTTAAATTTTTTTAATACAATATTATCAAGTAGCAGGGAGGAAAAGATCAAGTAGAAAGTAGAAACATGAATTTTGAAGGGCATTTGGGCCTTCCTCTCTTGGTCTTCCAGATTGGGCCTACTATAGTAGTTTGTGCAGCATTTTTGACCGAAGAAAATGCATGGCTTCTTGTATGCTGTTGCTGAGCACCCCGCGGTGCGCATTCTGCCCACAACAATTCACCGATGAGCAACACTTTTATCAGCTAAATAAATCGCCACCCCGTAACCAGCTCACCTCGGTTAAGATCCCTGCCACCGGAAAGAGGCCCGGCACCGTCCGTGGCTTCTTGTCTCTCGCTTCTTTTCTATTTTTTATAAAAGTAAGCATGTGTTTGATAAAATTTAATTGTCTTTTTAAATAAAATAACAGGGATTATATTTGATAAAAAAACAAAAACATATGTTTCATTTGGATTTTGATGCGGAAATCTCCAATTTGATCTCTAAAATTTTAAATTTTCTATCACGTGGTTCTAGTTTTGAAGATTCAAGTTTGAAAGACAAAATTTATTTTCTTTGTTTTTTCAGTCATTGTCTATCGAGAGAGGATAAATATATTAAAAAAAATAAATTTATGAATTTATCCCTATACAAATTGTTATAAACAATTATATCACGGTGAAATACCACCTTACTCCCAATACCCAATTCAAAAGTTTTATAACTCAAGAGTAATTTTATCATCACGCCTGTTATACAATGAATAATTTTTTTCGTGTCTTGGTCGACAATAAATTCCCTTTCCCTATATATTTTTGTTAATTATAATTTATTGGTCATAGGCCAGATCTAGAATTATTCTCAAATCTCAATATTTTGGTATGGAACAAGTGTTTGTTTTTGAGGTATGGTAAGGTGAGTTTTAAACACAGCGAGAGCCATTTTGATTAAACGCACCAAGAGCAAAGCAACTGAGAGCTACTTTGAATTTAACTACGTTTTAAACGCAAAACTCAATGAGCCCCGTCAAGAATAAATTGGGTTCTGAATGTTACCAAACAATTGTTTGGTTGTGGTTACTTTAAACGCAGAAACAACCACGCAAACAAACGGACTCACAAACACAATTATCGTGGATTTAACTATTCACGTGAATTGTGCATTTTTTTAATTTGCCCATTAAACTTTAATTTGATATTTCATCCTCTTCGAAGCAGCACTAAGTACTGTTTATACAAACACAATTACCATGGATTTGAATGTATACTCGTATGAATATTGCAATTTTTTTGGTCATTGAACTTTAATTTGAGGTTTCACCCTCTAATGTTACAATATAATGGTTTCTTTTGCTCGTGTTTCTTTAATTTGCACTATCTCTAGTGTATTTGAGCCTTAAGGGATGTTTGAAGAAGAATTTGGTTTTGATTTTGTGTGGTAAAATATTAATTGTTTTTTTTTAAATAAAATAATGAGGATTGTATTTGACTAAGAACAAAAACTTATGTTTCGTTTGGATTTTGATATAGAAATCTTCAATTTGATTTAGATTTTCTATCACCTGGTTCTAGTCTTGGAAATTCAAATTTTGATATTAAACTTTATTTTCTTCATGTTTTTAGTCCTTGTCTATAAAGAGAAAACAAATATACCAAAAATAAAATTACAAATTTGTCCCTATATAAATTATTATAGACAATTATATCATGATGAAAAACTACCTTACCTCCAATATATTGTTTAAAAGTTCTACTACTCAAGAATAATTTTATTATCACGCCTATTAAAATGAATAATTTTTTTTCGTGTCTTGCTCGACAATAAATTCCCTTTCCCTTTAGATTTTTGTGAACTATAATTTATTGGTCATAGGCCAGATCTAGAATTATTCTCAAATCTCAATACTTTAGTTTGGAATAAGTGTTTATTTTTGAGGCATGGTAAGGTGAGTTTGAGGACTTTTAGATATAATCTTTTTAAAATATAAATTACATCTCTTTCAAAATTAAAAATACATGATTTTTGTTTTTTATAGGTCCTATTAAAAACATTTTAAAAACAAACATACTCTTAAACAAACGTATATATAGAATATTTTTGGCAGTGTGATAGCGGTTGTTTTTCAAATAACTTTTTGTGCCGAAATGCATGTTAATGATATTTTTTTATTTTTTTAAAATTATTTTTGATATCAGCACATCAAAACGTACAAACTATATTAAATTTTAACCAAAAAAAATTTAAATTTTTTGGGAAATATATGGAGTAATGTTATTCCATGAAAGGGAGATCTTTCATGTATACAATTATTATGATAAATCCCATGAGAACGAATGAATATTTTGAATTTGAAATTCCCTTTCGGACAAATTTGGAGGTAAAACCCAAAACAAAAACTAAAAAAGTAATGGGCTATATTGAAAATGCCCAAAAGCACCAAGACTCCAAGAGGAAACGCAGAAGGCCCAAAACGGTGTACATAGACTCGTTTAGGGTTGGTTCATCGACCCAGACCATTAAACCCTGCAATCCCCTCCTGTCGTTCAAAAACTCCTTTCCTCCTCTCTGAAAAGAAAATAAGCTTTTAGTTCAGGAGAGGTAAAGAAAGCGAAAAAATGAGCAGCTGGAGAAGTCTCCTTCTTCGAATCGGCGACAACTGCCCCGACTATGGCACCAGCTCCGACTTCAAAGAACACATTGTCAGTACTAAAACACTCATTCTAATTTTTCGATTTATTGAAAAAACCCTAGGTTTCCAAGATCTTTTTTTAAAACCATTCTTTCTGTTCATGATTTTTTAACCTTGCAGGAAACTTGCTTCGGTGTTATTCGGCGAGAGTTGGAGCACTCTTCTAACGATATTCTATCTGTAAATTTAAATTACTTTTTTTTTTTTTTGATTCTACTACAAATTAGCTTATGTTTTCTTTTGTTTGATTTTGAACAAGGAAACGCTGATTAATAAGATTGTTTTGCTTTCATGCGCATGCTGTTTTATTTACTGTGATTTCTTTCCAAATGACAGTTCCTTCTCCAGTGTGCTGAACAGTTGCCTCACAAGATTCCTTTATATGGAACTTTGGTATTGTACTCTATCATGTTCTCGTTTAATTTACTTGGATGTAAGAATATTTCATGTTTGTCAAATCGTGGCATGTATTCTTGATTATCTCGGGGCTGTGTTTTTTTTTTGGTCTCGTTTTTTTTTCTTTCAAAAATGCATTAAGAGTAGTGTCTATCACCTTCCTGTGGTATATTCCTTTTGTAGTTTCTGGAGTCTGCTTTTTATGGACACGGGCTCTATTAGCTAGTCTTATGCTGGGACTAGATGAATGGAACCCCTTCATGAAAATTATCAGACAGATATGGTTCTAAAGATCGCTAGTAACCCCCTGGTAAGTTACTCTTCCAGGCGAGGCGGGTCGCTCATCCTTCATCTCTCAATCCGAGGAGGGCAAACTCTTTTTCTATTTGCCTTATATTGAGTTAGGTTAGTGTGCCAAGGATGTAACCTGCAAGTGTCATGATGATCATGGTGATTTTTAATGGGTTACCTAGCAAGTTAGAAGAATTAGGCGTGGACCTTGTTAGCTACAAAGTACTGAAGAAAGGAATTTGAATAGAAAAGTGAGGACCTCATGGTTGCCAAATCCATTCGATTTTTTGAAAGATTACCCCATTTCCTTTTCTACCATGAAGTCTATTCATAGTTAGAACATTTACAGATCTATTTCGGCTCCTATAAGCTCGGTGGCATGACCTATATTTTCCTCATTAATCTAACATGATATAAAATAAAAAGATGATAAGAAAAGATTACAAAACTCCCACTTTAACAGGGCATACACTTTGAGGGAATAAAACTTATCATCCTTGTATCACGATGGTATTTTAGTACATTATGATTATGTTTAGCATGATACTGATGAGCTTATTACAACCGACCAAAAGTAGATGAAGAAGAGCATCAATACTGAAGAAGACTACTGAGTCTTTTCCCATGCCAAGTTCTTTTTCTTCCTGGTGGTAGAGATGCCTCTCTGGTCATTAAACACCCAAATAAATGTCAAAAACATGCACAGCATGCAATGTTACCTGCATAGAATACCAATCATCTCATCATTCTCTGTTTTGCATATTTCCTTTTGATTTTGACTGGTTTTGTGCTTTGTTGAATTGGCTTTACTGCAAATACAGTGAATGACCTGCTTATTCTCTTGGTTCTCTCTCTCTCTCCTCCTCACACACATACAAACACACACAGGTTGGCCTATTGAACTTGGAGAATGAGGACTTCGTGAAGCAAATGGTGGAGGCAACTCAAGCTAATTTTCAGGTGAGCATACCTGGCCTGAATAGGCTGTGATTATACCAGTTCAGTTTGAAATGCCCCTGGTAGCCTGATGAGATCTAAATGCTTATATATTCTTTAGGGTTCATACATGCCTATCATCGTGCATATTGTAATTGTGCCTGTAAAAGTCATCACATGTAGTGCTTTCTTCAAATAAAAGCTTCAATTGTCAGATATTTTTGTAAAAAATTATGAAGAGGGCCTTTATCTGGTGTCGCTGCTTATTAGCACTAATTTAATGGGTTATGTCCATGTGTATGAAAGGTGAGGAGAGACTCAAGTGTGGGATTTATAGCAAAACCTTGTTGATGCATCAATTATGTTGCAAGAGGCTATGTTGGAATTATAAAAGCTATGCTGCATCATATTTTGTTCTTGTTTAATTCTATCCTGCACTGTTCTCACTGATGTACTATTCTTGTAAATGACCTTTCTTCTCTCCATGTCTGTGAACGTTTCAGGATGCCCTAGATTTTGGAAACTGTGACATGATTCGCATTTTGATGCGCTTTCTTACTGTTATGGTACGCTGATATAGCTTTTCCTATTCAATCATTCAATGCACATCTATAGGTGATTGCTTTTGCAAAGAAGATCAGGAGTGTTCATGATGTTTTGCTAGGGTTCATTTAAATCAAGCAGTCAGAGAATTTCTTCTCTGCCTTTCAGGTTATTGGTAACACTGGGTGATAGAAAATAATTAGGCTGTGAAGTAGATTTAGCTAAATGTGTTATGGCGTTCATGGCATCTTGTGTTTTTATTTTCCTTTTCAAGTCTGATCAGAAACTTGGCAAAATGATTGTATTCTTTGTTGTAGATGTGCAGTAAAGTTCTCCAACCTTCTTCTCTGGTAGTTGTCTTTGAAACACTCTTATCATCTGCTGCCACAACATTGGATGAAGAGAAAGGAAATCCTTCCTGGCAAGCCCGTGGGGACTTTTATGTAAGCTGCATTTTATCCTGTCTTCCATGGGGAGGATCAGAGCTTGTTGAGGTAATGCATCTCTTGGTTACATCATTGTTGGTTAGCTTAGGCATCTCTCATGCCATAAAGTCTATTTCATCAAGCACGTGTCAATTAGATTTCACATTCCATCATCTTAAGTTCTCATAAAAAATTCTTGAATCCATAACTATTTATTTGCGTTGAAATGAATATAAAGGGCTCATTGGAAGATGCTTACTTGTTGGTGTATTCAAAACTAATATGGTTATTGGGAAATTCTATTTTATCATGCATCTTTGTCAACTCAAGTTATAAATTCTATTTTATCATGCATCTTTGTTAATTTGATTTGTGTCAAATTAAGTTCTCAGACCAAGTACTTGTATTCATGGTCATCATATATTTTTGTCAAAATGAATATCAGGCACTGCTTGAAAGATGCTGACTTCTTGGTGTATTGGAAACTATTATTGTTGTTGGGATCCTTACACAGAATGGACACAAGTTAGAAATGTCAGACTGTTATTTTATGTTAGGTTAACTATGAAATAAAAATGCAAAGTTTTGAATGTAAGCATTTGATTCATCAAGCTGTATTTAACTGTAGCATATCACGTGGAAGATGTTTGTGCGTGTGGTAATGAATGCATGAAACTTTCATATGTTTTTATCCGGACTTATGATTCTTAGATAAATCGTTAATTAGACTTATGTTTGTTGAATCTGAATCATGTAAGCCAGTATTATATAAAAGTTCTAAGAAAATTTGGTCTTTAGAATACCAAAGTGACCTTTTTTGTTCAGCAGGGACTTGTTGACAGGTCTTTGGTACCTCTTTTCTTCTTCTTAATCTAAGTTCTATTTCTTTTAAAGTTACAGAGAAAATGAATTTCCCTTTACTCTGTTGTAATATTTTTTTTTCCTGCCTTATTTTGCATATACTCATCCAGTCTTGGGTCAAGGGAACTCAATATTATATGTGATACCTGCCTCTCCCTCCCCATTGCTAACAACCACATCTCTGTGCAGCAAGTTCCTGAGGAGATTGAGAGCGTCATGGTTGGTATAGAAGCTTATTTGAGCATTAGAAGGCATAATTCTGATACCGGATTGTCTTTTTTTGAGGATGATGATGAATCTGGGAGGGCTGTTGTTGAGAAGGTATCATTCTCTTTTGTAGTTACTTTATGCTGTTATCACATATATGCAAAAGTACAAACAGGTGCATCTTAACCAATCAGAAATAACAAATGAATTTATGGAAAAGTTTGGCTCCTTTCTAGATATCCTGTTTTTATTGAAACTATGAATTAAAGTTTATGTTCCACAATGTATTAATGCAATATCTTTTTAATTTTCTGAGTTGTGCTTGTTTCTTTTCTATCTCAACATTCATTCTGTATGTTTTGTTCAGGATTTCTTGGAAGATTTATGGGGTCGGATTCAAGTACTATCTAGCAATGGATGGAAAGTAGACAGTGGTAAGCTCCCAGTATTATTTGTATCTATTTCTCATCTCAATACTTTTCTTGCAATTTGTCCTTTTTGATATCATCCACTGTATTATCTATTTCATTGTGGTAGTAATGATATAGTTGTCCTCAGGTTATTGTTGGTCAGATCAAGATAATGGTGAATATTTAACACTGTAAAGGATAATATAGGAAGGAAAATATGAATTCCTTGGAAGAAAAATTTAGAGAACATTGAACAATCTTAGTGTGATAAAATTATATTAGTGTTTACCTTTATCTAGAAAACATTGAACAATCTTGTTCTTTTTTATTGGAACCAGGGGAGGGGAGGTTGAGGTTGCATTCTACTCATTTGCTATGCCATGAGGAATATGTGAAAAAAGGGTGCTTAATAACTCCTGAGAATTGCAGAAAACATCCATGAGGATGAAATTAGCTTACCCAATCCTTACAAATTTTGCTTATAAATGAGAATTTTTTATTCATAACAAATTTACTCGTGGACAGAACCTTATTCACAATGAGTAACTATTGGGTTCATGTTCTCACACAAATTAATGTATGCAGTGTTCCCATCTGATTACCCTCTTTGAAATCTTGATAACATTTAAATGCTGTATTTCATTTATGATTATTATCTTCTTGATGTAGTGTGAAATTTTGAGATTTTATTATTCTGTTATTTTCTTGCATTTAACACAATTTTTTGAATTCTGTAGTCATAGGGTATCAATACTTTCCCTTATTTTTCTTCCTCACTTATGATTCCGTGTTTGATTTATGCCACATTACACTTTCTAGTACCCAGACCTCATCTCTCGTTTGAAGCTCAGCTGGTTGCTGGGAAGTCTCATGAGTTCGGGCCCATCAACACTCCTGAGCAACCTGAGCCACTTTCAGAAGTCTCTGGGGTACTTTATGGTAAACAGAAGCATGATGCAGAGTTAAAGTATCCTCAAAGGATACGCAGGCTTAATATATTTCCCGCGAGTAAAATTGAGGTACCTTACTTTTCATATTGTGGATGCTCGTACATGTTAGGATGCATATATCAAACAGCAGGAAGGAGATAGCTGTCATGATTTTTTCATAACTCAGTGATTTCTTTTGAAACATAAGAAGGTCATTTGTAGACATTCAATTATACAGATGACCTTCCAATGGTATTTGAACGTGTCCCTCTAGCACCACAACTCTTCTTTATGTTGGTACCTCACTTTGCACATGATCTTTTCCTTCAAACCTGTCTTTGGACATTGTAGTGGAAGGAAACAGTATGAGTTTCTTTTTTAACCTGTCTATATTTCATGTGAGTTTGGTATGCTGAGGTTTCCCATTATAACATAAAAAAATGACAATGGGACTGCAAGTATTGAAACCAGAATATTGTAATCTACTTTTGGAAATCGGATGGCTTTTTTGTTCCTCTCTGTAACTGAAGAGAGTGAACTGTTTGTTTAGTGTTGGAACTTGTTTTTTCTTCTTTTTTTACTTTGTAATATGTTTGCTGCTTCACAGCTACAGTGTGTACTATGCCAAAGTGTTTGACTGATGCTATTTCAACAAAAAAAAGCACTTGAAATTAGATTTTTCATTTTGTGCTACATTTAGTTTTCCTTGTGTTAGTAATTTTTTTTTAAACTGCATTTTCACATTCATTTCCTTCTTTATTTGAATAACAGGATATGCAACCCATAGATCGCTTCATTGTGGAAGAGTACTTGCTGGATGTACTTTTGTTCCTCAATGGATGGTTTGTATAATACCATCCACCCATCCTTCTACATTATTTATAGCTCACTGTTTTAAACTTTTCGTTAATATTATAATGAGTAGGCTGCTGTTCCTGGATCTATTGGATTCATTTGAATATCTATACAAAATAAAAGGTGTAATAAAATATGGCTAATCCAATGACTAATTCTTTCAACTTGTGGAGATTGATATCATCTGATTTTTGATGTTACGTAGATGAGTTCATATGTAGCATGAAAGTCTCTAACCAGCTATGTGCTAGCCTATCACCATGCCATGGATGTTTCATGTTTGTATATGGAATTTTGTTCCTGCAGAATTTTTTTCTGGTCTCTTATCCTTGATTGCTAGCGTACATCCTTGGTGCATCATGTGCCTATATGAAGTCATAAAGTAATTAATTCATTTTCCAGGGGTAAAATTGGGTCTGGGGTTCTCCCTTAACCATTTTTTGCTGGTGTTGATCAGCTTGATGTCATCTTCATGTTCCTTACTTCTTATCTCTTGTATTTGGACTAGTCTCAGATTTTTTATTTGAATCTCTTGTATGTTCGGTGTTAGTTATTTTTTTTTCTTGGTTCTTGCAAAGCTAGTCGAAAGGAATGTGCTTCGTTCATGGTTGGCCTGCCTGTACCATTTCGTTACGACTATCTCATGGCAGAGACAATTTTCTCTCAGGTAAGATAATTCTGGTTTGTGTTTTTGATGAAGTTCATTGACAATTTTATGCTATATCTTCTTTTATCTCCTTTTCGTCACATGGAAATCCCAACGATCTTGTCACAAGTCCTGTGTGTGTAATGAAACTGTGAAGCACCTGTGTTTGCAGATCAGTTACTATACTGTCTAGTTGGTAATGCTAATTGTTAAGAATATGAAGTCCCAGAAATCTAGAAATGGTTTTCTGATCCTCAAAGCCCTCTTTAGTCATCAATGCCAAAGTAGCTGAGTGCCACAGGGTGAATTCACCAGTTTAGATGTTCACTTCCCAATCTTACCTTTCCTTCTTTTAGTTGTCCACTGCATGCTTTATATCATTTCCCTAATTTGAAACCAACTAAAATAATTTCCACAAAATCCAAACATCTAAATCTACCCAACTTGGCCATCCAATTAATTTGACCATATTAGATTCTGTTATTTGGAAATAAGGTTAAATGAAATATAAGAAGTGCTATTATCATGATGTACTTTTCTGAATTTGAAACACTGGATGCTTCTCCTGCTTTAAATTTATTTATAAAGATTCTCTCTTTTGGAAGGAGGGAAAACAATGGTTCTGATGTTTAACTGTGGGTTCTTATAATGTTGTGCAGTCAAATTTACTTTTACCAATGGCTAATTAATACAACATGAACCTTTGTGTTTGTTATCATCGATTTTGTTTGGTAAATTCTCTCATGAAACACCATCTCTATATTGTTCTTACAGTTACTTTTGCTACCATTACCACCTTTCAAGCCAATATATTACACACTTGTGATAATGGACCTTTGTAAGGTAAGGCAGTTTCTATTAAGTTCCACTTTTTTCTTCTTTTGCATTTGAATGCAACGTTGATTCTATGAGAAAGCTCTCTAGACAGTAAAATTTTATTTCATTCCTCATTCTTTCTGACAATGAATTATGCTTGTTAGGCTCTTCCTGGAGCCTTCCCTGGAGTTGTAGCTGGTGCAGTTCGTGCACTTTTTGAGAAAATAGCTGATTTAGATACGGAGTGTCAGACAAGGCTCATCCTTTGGTTTTCACACCATCTGTAAGTCTACTCTTTGAAAAGTTAGCGAAAGAGAGTTAGGTATTCTTGCACTCTCTATTGGAGGGCGGGGAGGGTGGAAGCGGAATATTGGTTTCAAATGAAAGCCAGCTTTTGATTCTTTATTGGATTTGCATTGTATCGTTATATAAGTTAATGCTTATTAAGAGGGAGACCTTGGTTATAGAAAGTCTCAAATAGTAATTTGTAGCTATTTTGACAAGACTAAGATTTTGATATTTCAATCACGTTTTGGATATCTTGCAAGGACAATGTAGTGAAAGTTTCAGTTGATTGTTGTTAGTGTTAAGCTGATAGGATTTAGAGAATTAGGACTTAAAAATTGAACACAGATTTGAATAGTATATGAAGTAAAAGAAAAACATGGCAGGGATTATTTTCAGCTAAAACTTATCCATCACACTTTAGGGGTTAAGGAATCATTCCTTAATAATAGCATCACACTTTCAAGAAACCAAACCAACTGGCTGCACTTTTATTCCTAAATTCTGCAACATAAAGTCTAGAAGCATATTTATTGGCTTGGAATATTCTTAATCTGAATTAGACTTGGACTCCTAAATAAGAAACATAAATACTCCTACTTTGACCAGGAAAGGGAAACCTAAATAAGAAATCTAAACCTTTTCTATTTGGAAGATGCTTTATACATTTCCAAATAGCTAGAAAATTCTCCTTTGCAGGAAATGCACTGAAATTACATACTTCCCTTGCTTAAATATATAGTTGAATCCCCTAGATGCATCTGGAAATGGCTTGCATCATAGATACATTTTGCCATGCCAGTTGGATTTTTCTCGGTCTGAGTGTGTTTTATGATGGTTTCCTGACTTCACAGGTCAAACTTTCAATTCATCTGGCCATGGGAAGAGTGGGCTTTTGTTTTAGACCTACCTAAGTGGGCCCCACAGCGTGTGTTTGTTCAAGAGGTCTTGGAAAGAGAAGTCCGTCTGTCATACTGGGACAAAGTTAAGCAGGTATTAGGCTATTCTCAAGACTGTTATTTCTTTCACCACAAGTTTCCCAAAGGTCTTTGTATTTCACTCTAAAGGTTAAAATTTGGACAATAGGTGCATGCCATGGTTGAGACTATAGCACAAGACTGTTTACTGTCAATTTCTTACTACTTTAAAATTACCTGTTCCAGTGGCATCTTTTGTATAGACTATAGCATCTATAATTTTGAACCAGTTAGAAGCTGTCACCTCTGCAATGTTTGCGCATCATGATGTGCTCCTACCCTTACCTTAAACTTTTGACAGGGTTTCATTTTTCTTATGTCCTGAGTAAGACATTAACATTTAGAAAGCAATTATGCTGTTACACTTTCTTTTGGCTTATCAGACATACTGTTGAAAAGCCAACAGATGTTCTGGACAAAAAACTTGGTTCATTACAGATGTCATCAGTTTTTTCCCCTTCAAATCATGTTCTTCATGTGGGTGAAATGGAAAACCTACAATAAATGGTACAAAGTTAAATCTCTCTCTCGCTCGCTCACGTTCCCATGTTGCCTTTCTCATAGTTTTAATGGTTGAGATTTCTTCCTCTGGATGGCATGATGCTACTGTTGATTAACACTTTTCCTTCATATTATCTGTCTGAATAGAGCATTGAGAATGCACCTGCTTTAGAAGAGTTGCTTCCACCAAAGGGTAGTCCAAACTTTATATACAGCATCGAAGATGGTAGAGAAAAAACTGAGCAGCATGCTTTGTCTGCAGAGCTCAACAACAAGGTGAAGGCAAGGCAAACTGCTCGAGAAATAATCTCATGGGTAGAAGAAAGTGTAGTTCCTAATCATGGTTGGGACGTCGCCCTTAAAGTGGTTGTACATACCCTTCTTGAAATCGGTTCTAAAAGTTTCACTCATTTGATCACTGTTTTGGAGAGATATGGCCAAGTATTTGCACGAATTTGTCCTGATCATGATAAGCAGGTCATGCTGATAGCTGAAGTTAGTTCATATTGGAAGAACAATGCTCAAATGACTGCCATAGCAATTGACAGAATGATGGGTTATCGACTAATTTCTAATTTGGCAATTGTGAGATGGGTATTTTCTCCAGCAAACATTGAGCAATTTCATACATCTGATCGTCCATGGGAGGTATGTTAACAGTTCTTTTTGCTGGTTTCTTTCTTTCTTGCTTTTTTTTCCTGCTGAGATGCTCCATAATTTATGTTCTGTACCAACTTTGAGCCATTGTATCTTCCATGTGATGATTGATTTTAAGCTTAAAATTAGCAAGGGATGATCTTCCATTGAATCGTTAGAAAACTAGATGTGCCAATTTGAAAACTGTAGAACTGAATTCTTCAGGCAAATGGAAAGTAAAGATGAAAGACTTATATCAGTGATTGTAAGAAATACTTTCTGCTTGAAATATTAATGCATGAATGAGGTACCAGAACTTGCCTTTATACCTTAAGCAAGGTTTCACCCTCTGGTATGAGGAAGAAGGAAGAGAGTTAAAGGAGTGGTAGAAAACAAGGAAAAAGGTGAGCCCTTTTTATCTCAAACCTATTTGGTCGAGAGAAAGGAAGGGGAGGGGAAGAGAAAAGGGAACCTTTACTCATTGTCCTCCCTTACATTGCCAACCATTTTGGGAAAGTTTTTGATGGTTTTCGAAGGAAAGATAATCTCTCCAAGTAAGCTCCCTTGTATGGAAAGGATGGAGGAGAAGTGATCTCCAAATACTCATGATGAAGCTTTCTTGACTTATAGGAGTGGATTTCTTATTGGAATGTATTGTTTTGATTATAAAAGATTCAAAACTAAAGGAGGGTATCGACAATATATATTTGCTGGGTTGATGTTAACTTCTATACTTATATTTCTTGCAGCTGTTGCAACAATCTCTTATCTTATAAGCAACATTTCAAGAGCTCTTGAAAGTTGAAGGCATCTGCATGTTCATAAATCTGCAAACTGTCTTGCTATTCTTTTGAAGCTGTATGGCTGTTAATGTTTCCCTAGGGAAAGCCTGTATTTTATATTCAAAGTGAAAATTATTTATTGGCAATTTTTATTTGTCACTGAAAACTAGCTCTCGCTGCTTGTGTTCACATGTTTGTGTACTCGTTATTTTTATGATAGAATCACACTTGTTGTTCAGCTTTGTTATGTTTTCATTGATAAGCTTAATGGTGACCAAAACTCTGCTTCTTGTAGTCCTTTAGTAATTCTTTCATTTCCTTTAAGATCTTTTTATCTCTGAGGTTTCATGGTGGGAATTCAACAGACATATATAAGATTTCACCGCGCTTCATTATCATTTCCCTGCTATTTCCTTTTCTAAGTAGAACATTTTCCCCGCTTCTGGATTTGCGTTTTCTTGCTAGATATTTTTGGAACTGAGAAGATTTCATGTGTTTTTTATTAACAATCTCTTTAGATTTTTCTCCCTTTTTAATCCCCAATTGTTCATTCACAGGTTCTTAGAAATGCTATCAGCAAGACTTATAACCGTATATCTGATCTAAGAAACGAGATATCATCTCTTAAGAAGAGTGTTGTATCAGCTGAAGAAGCAGCGACAAAGGCAAAAACAGAGTTAGATGCTGCTGAGTCAAAGCTCTCTCTTGTGGATGGTGAGCCTGTTCTTGGTGATAACCCTGCGAGGTTGAAGCGCTTGAAAGCAAATGCTGAAAAGGCAAAAGAAGAAGAGGTGTCTGTGCATGAGTCTTTGGAGGCCAAGGAGGCTCTTCTTGCTCGTGCCCTTGATGAAAATGAGGTAATCAGCGTGAGATTAGCTGTAATTTTCCTCTGTTTCGCTGCTTTTAATTCTTATTAGTTTTCTCATGTTGCATAAACTATCTGATTCATTTATGCCAAACTAGTTTGGTTTCCTGAACATGGCTTGTCACCTCGGAATGGAATCTTGGTTAAAGTTTTTGTGTGGAAAAAGAAAATATAGGAAGCTCTCTTTTGTAACAATGATTTGCATGTGCAGGCATTGTTCCTCTCTTTGTACAAAAACTTCTCAAATGTGTTGATGGAACGTCTACCTGATCCATCTAGAGCTCGAACATTGCGGGAATTAAAGTCAATTCAAGCAGATGAAATGACCGTTGATCTCGATGAATCATCAGTAATGGAAGTGGATAATGAGAGTGGGAGACCCAACAAAAGGTTACTTCCCCCTCTTGCCCTTTTTCTTCTCCTCCCTTTTTCTTTTCTTTGCTTTTTTTTTTCTCTGCATTTACTTTTCATTTCAAGAGCTATTTTGTTTCCCTTGACTCCGGCAGTCAGTCGAATGGAGGAAAGGAAAGCAACATCTATAATGTGGGAGAGAAAGAGCAATGGTGTTTATCAACTCTCGGCTATGTCAAGGCCTTTGCAAGACAGTATGCTTCTGAGGTAAATTTGGTGTAATGAGCTTCTATTCTTTTTCTGACTTCTTAGTTTTTTGGCATTTGTCTGAGTTTTATGTTCAGATATTCTCTCTTTCCCATCTTTGATAGATCTTGTACAGCTGTTGCAGAACATTTTTACTGTAATGGGTGGGAAACAACTCAGAATTTAGCCATGCCCCTTTGGCTGCTAAGCAGCATACATTTTGTATTCAATTTGACAAACTCGTTGATGCCAGTCTTAGTTTTAGAGATCCTGTGCTTTTTATATTTAAATTTGTTTACCCTGATGTAAGAAATCTAGCTCAGCAAAAGCTGTTCTTTTCGCTGCAATGGGTCCTCAACTGGAACAATTCGTCTTTTGTTCAGTCCTACTAAGAGAATGTCATGACAACTGATGCAGCAGCAGTCTGTGGTAGAGCACTGCCAAATGGTCTGCAGAGGAGCTTAAGGCTTATTTGCCTAAACTTATTTTAGAAATTGGCACTTGGTAGATCGTTAGATGGTAGCCAAGGCAGTCTCTACTTTCTTGTAGGCCCTGTTGAACAGAAAATTAACTGGCAATACTTGTAAGAAATGCAGATCAGTGACTCCATAAAATGAAAAGGAACACACACACACACACCTACAGAGGGAACGTGATATGGACAAGCAATATAGCTGGATGTGGTCACAACATTATAGAAGTCGAACAGAGATGTATCTTTGTTTTGCACTCTACACTTAACTTGATTCATTGATGTTTCATCTGCACTTCCTGTTGTGAAGCATTGCCATAAACTATTTAACCTCTGAAAATTTGGATCTTCTTGGCAACAGAAGCCTGGGAACATTGATATCTATTACTGATGTTACTTACAGCATGTTTGATACCAGCAGAGTATTTCTATGAAACTTCTCTATCTCATACTATTTCATTGTTTGGGTGCACTAGCCACTGCTCTTTATGTGCATATTATGAATTCATGATGGCCATAACTGCCATTCATATTTTTTCAGTTTAAATGTATCGTTAAAGATGATAAAGAACGCAATGGATGTCTGTATCTGACGTCTATGCACTACTTTGTTTGCAGATATGGGCTCACATCGAGAAGCTAGATGCAGATGTATTCACAGAAAATGTGCATCCTCTTTTCAAGAAAGCAGTTTATTCTGGTTTGAGTCGGCCAATCAATGATGTGTCATCTGGCTAAAATTTGTCTCAAAATTTTATCCTGCATCCAAAATTGATTAGTGTAGATGACTAAGGCTATTGAAAGAAAATTGAGTTTAGCTTCAATATCCAGGGCAAGCTAAGTTGTTTTAACTATGTTTTTTTTCCCGGGCCCCTCCTGCGAGTCAGGTAGATTAGGGAGAAGCTAACCAAAGCCGCATATCTGGGAACCTTGGTTATGAGTATTCTGTATATTAACTATGTAACATCTTTGATATTGTTTGTTTTCTTCCATGGTGTTTTTGGTACAGCTTTGACACGGTTGCATTGAGCTTGTTTTTACGTTAAATGCTGCCTCCACTGGTAACAGCCGTCTTGCTTTTGGTTTTGGTCATTAATCATCAGTTCAATCGGTAATTCATAATCTCATGTTTTCCTTTTTGCTCAGCAATCACAAGGTAGGTGTTAATTTTAGGCACGGTCATTGTTACCCTGTTGAAACGGTAGACAAATAAATGCCCACTTTGTGCTGAACGCTTTTCTGTCTGCCTCTTCTTCGCCATTATTACACGCATTTTATTGCTGTCAATCGGGTCGTGATTTAGGCCAGTTTTTGTGCTTGTTGATATGTTATTGGTGTCTACTCATTAAAAGATTCATCATGGACCATTTTATCATCAGTTGACGTGACAATAAGTTTTTGGGACCTGTCTACCGTGCCCCATGCTATGTTGTAGTATCAGAAAGCATAAACCTTGGTTTTATCTTTTTTTTTTTTTTTGCCCTGAAGTGCTTTGCAAATGAATGAAAGCATGATAAGTTGTCAAATGATGCGAAACAATCGATCACGCTGTCTGGTCTTGAGATGTACGATATCAGGTCACGATATTATAACATCATTTGGGAAAGTAGGAGGGTTGTGCCTGTACGCATGCTATAGTCGAAGCACAACGAGATCCTCCATGAAAAGAATTGGCCTCTCAATGCGTGTGGTTGGGTGTCCATGGTGGCTATATGCGCGATCGATGTTCGATCGAACTCAGGTCAAAAGCTCGCTGTCCGCTTCAGTTGGGCTGTCCATTTATACCGTGGAATGAGGGAATGATTTTAGTATTCCATTTCAGTATTATAGATTTGATATGTTTCCAATAAAAAACAGTCATAACTATATTTCTAAACACCCTTGAAATGTGCCCGGTCAATTATACAACCAGAACGAAAACTCGCAATGTCAGCTAAACAATACAGTTTTAATTTATCACCTATCAAAACAGGGTTTGCTCATGGCATGCAGCTGTATTTAAAGCGTGGCAAGGATTCACAATCTTCGTGGGGGCACAAAAATGAGATTACTCCTGAGTGAGAGCATTGATAATTCTGAGGATGGAAAATGAACAGAATTGGTTTGGTTTCTACAGCTCAACCAGTAGCTTCCCTCAAAGCCAAAGGGAAAGGGTAACAAGAAAAGAGGTTTAACCAGAGCATAAACAGGGTTTCTTGATTCGATTTCAAAGTATGTTATTTGCTTTCAAGATCAAATTTACTTGTAG
>Ga0307512_10003573_pt1 | contig 17864 bp, 12 predicted proteins | sample 14_EM_MG_FD_200267 | JGI IMG/M metagenome (GOLD analysis project Ga0307512, IMG submission 200267) | Populus trichocarpa ectomycorrhiza microbial communities from riparian zone in the Pacific Northwest, United States - 14_EM | ecosystem: Host-associated > Plants > Roots > Unclassified | place...
ATCGCCATGACGCTCCCACTTGCACTCAATGGCACACAGCCAGCCTGCTTGACTGTACACTTCGAAACCAGCGCTCAAGAAGCTCTCAAGCACACTCCCGAGCACGCTCTCAAGTACACTCCCAATTGAACTCGATGACACACTCCCAGCCTGCTTGACCGTACGCTCCCAAGTAAGCTCTCAAGACGCTCCCAAGTACACCGAGTATGTTCTCAAGTACACACCCGGGCATGCTCCCAAGGACACTCACAGTTGCACTCGATGGCACACAGCCAGCCTGCTTGGCTGTACACTCCCACACCAGCGCTCAAGAAGCTCTCAAGCACACTCCCGAGCAAGCTCTCAAGTACATTTCCAATTGCACTCGATGGTACACTCCCAGCCTACTTGGCTCTACGCTTCCAAGTACACTCTCAAGAGGGAAGACACTCCCAATCTCGCTTGACTATATGTTCACTTGTACCCTCCTGCATGCTCGATCCAGAGACTTGCTGAGTTGCAGAAGCCAGGCAGCGGGAGGCGTCAGTTGCAGGCGCCAGGCACCGGGAGGTGGCCTATGGTGGGCAGTGTTTGGCTGGCAGCATGTGGCATGTGGTGTGGTGCAGATGGCGGGCAGCGTATGGTGGCCCAATCATGATGTCGGTCTATATCATAGTCTGAACCTTATCTTTAGCGCGCCCACCGAGACGAGATCTCACAATGCCTCATGGTCATGGTGTTGACAATTGTAGCCTTAGATTGCACAGGAAACGTAGACAATTCGAACTTGGGGAGAGCTGATCTCCGATTCAGATATTCCAGCGGAATCTGGTACCCACTTCCCATTGATTGTGGCCGTATGTGTGCGCATTTGGTCTGAGGCTGATGGAGATGATGGCGATGGTGATGGTGTTGGTGATAGTGATCATAGTACCAGAAGTACTTAGACAAGCAGGTTGGCTACGTCAACGTTAGCATCAAAGCTTCCACAGACTTTGAGCTTTGTACTAGCCAAAGCTTCGACAGACCTAGAGCCGTCTATTAGCCAAAGCTTCCACAAACTCAGAGTTTTCCATCGGCCAAAAGCTTCCAATGGAAAACTCTACTCCTCCCGAATATGCTCCTGCATGCTCGATCGAGAGACTTGTTGAGTTGCAGACGCCGGGCACCGGGAGGCGTGAGGCAGGTGGCCTGTGGCATGTGGCAGGTGGCGGGTAGCGGGTGCCAGTGTTCTCAACCGTCCCATCCGTCCGTCCTCGCCTAGGACGGGGACGGGACGGCTAAACGCCGTCCGTCCTAAGGCAGGTCGGAAACGGCTCCATCTGTTTGGAGCAGGACGGTGACGGACGGTTAGGACGGCCGATGACGGAGTTTTCACCGTCCCCGGCCGTCAACTACCGACATCTATGGATGTTGATTTCTCAGTATACATAAAAGATAATCTCATCGAAACATCCATTTGTAACCCTTGTCCCGTGCAATTAGGACTCGATTATCAATCATGATTGTAAATTATCTAAATATATTCTGTAGCCGCCCAATGACGGTAGGGGACGGTGGATGTCGGCCGGGGACGGCAAAAACACCGTCATCGGCAGACAACGGCCGTCCAGTCGTCATTCATATGCTAGGACGGGACGGTTGAGATCACTGGCGGGTGGTGGGCGGCCGAAATCTTGACGTCGGTCGATAGCATAGTCTGAACCTTATCTTTAGCGCGGCCACCGAGACGAAATCTCACGATGCCTCAAGGCCATGGTGTTGACAATTGCAGCATTAGATTCTGCAGGAAAGGAAGATAATTGGATCTTGGGGAGAGCAGATCTCCGACTCAGATTTTCCCGCAGAATCTGCTGCCCGCTTCCCATCGATTGTGGGCGTATGTGTGTGCATTCAGTCTGGGGCTGATGGTGATTATGGCCATGGTGATGGCCATGATGATGATAGCGATGGTGATGGTGATGGTGTTGGTGATGGTGATTACAGTACTAGAAGCACTTAGACAAGTAGATTAGCTACATCAACATCAGCATCGAAGCTTCCACAGACTTAGAGCCTTCTATTAGCCAAAGCTTCCACAGACTTAGAGCCTTCCATTAGCCAAAGCTTCCAGACTTAGAGCCTTCCATTAGCCAAAGCTTCCACAAACTCAGAGTTTGCCATCGGCCAAAAGCTTCCAATGGAAAACTCTACTCCTCCCGAAGCGCGGCTCTCTCAAGCAGGCTCTCAAGCAGGCTCTCGAGCAGGTTCACAAGCAGACTCTCAAACAGGCTCTAGAGCAGGCTTTCAATCGCCAGCGGGCTGTCATGCAGACTCGCAGCGATAGTGTGTACAGTACTATAACAGCAGGCAGTAAAGACAACCATAGGTCCATCTCTGGCCGGCAGCCATAAATAGTTCCATCGGCCCACGCACACATCTCTATGAATCGACTATAGATGACTATAGGCTGCGCGTTGCGCAGGGGTCCACGGGAAGCTTGCTATGAGCTGCGCTTGCGTGCATGTGCGCGTAGCGCAGCCTATAGTCGATTTGCACTTTGGCCGATGTAGAAAGGCGGGCTATAGTTCGACTATGAGTGAATGTTGCAGCGAAACCATCTGGATTTTCCATGATGCAATGCCACAAATCGTTGACGCTCCATCGACGCTTACCTTTGAGCTCACCTTAGAGACATACTAACAGTCATTGGGTGCTCAACAATTGTGCATAAAATCCAGACAGTCTTTTTTGGCAGCCAGTATTTTTTGGCAGCCAGTATACCGTTTCTATGTATTATCATTTGAATCCAAAATCTTCGAGAAATCTCAGTTTCTGAGCAACCACTATAGACGTTATTTGCATGATGAGGGATGTAGGTCTATCGCGTGTCAGCGCTTTCGGCCGGCAATACACCGCATAAGGATCCATGAACTCGTTGTATATATTTATAGCCTGACGTCCTGTACATTACTTATCCAAGCCATTGTCCTCGAATTCCATCACGTACCATAAGCAATTTTCCATTTCTCGACCATGTGCACAAGGTCTGAGCGGAGAGTTATGTAGTTGGCTGCATGGATTAATGCAGCCTGACGGCTGTCATGGATCCGGGTTTCGGATGTGCTTTGACTGCTCCTTCAATGAGTCGTATGACATCACTGACTTAAACTTTGTGAGTAAATTTCGTCTCAAATTCAGGTTTTGCTTTATTATTTAACCCTGACGGGCAACTCCATATACAGTTCATTGTTCATCAATCAACTTGATTTGGAGTCTAGAACATTTGCATGGCCCGTACGACCCTGGCACACACACTGACAAATAATCCTGTCTCACAATTCGGTCACTGAAATCCAGTAAAAGCTGACACGTAGTAAAGTAGACACAAAATGAGTTTACTTGAGATACGTCGTCAAAAATACTTATTTTCCTATCTACTCCTCTAGTGACGCAAGAGCCGCCACCATATCATCGTCCGAATCTGATTTATATATGGTAATCAGCCAGCGACCCTATATTCTGGGGTAAAAGCTCACAGGTCGAACTGGCGTCGCAATCTCCATCTGTGATGAATTAGGCACCGTGTCGGGCATGAGAAATACTATGTCATAGCATGCCTGAGGTTTCTCCGAACCCAGGCTCATTCGACTAGTTCCCTGTCGAGATGTCACTTGCAGCATTCGTGATTGTCCGGGGACAATATCAAGAACCTGTATATGCTCTCCAAATGTTGTCGGTGATGGTGTGGCCACTGTCGTGTCTGTTTGGGGCTTTACAACTGGCGGAACCTCGAATTGAGTCATCCCGTACTTCATATCTCTCACACGGAAGTAGTCTGCCCCGTCCCCCCATCCTGGTTGCATCACTTTCGCAAGTCTCATCTGCATCTGCCGAAAGCTCTCGATGCGGTGCTGAACCATTTTGGAGATTGTGCCCATCACCCAGCCACATTTGTCATCTTTGGTAAGCTTGGCAAGCTCCGTATCTTCTTCATCATCATCGTCATGTTCCAAATCCACCTCATCTTCGGAACTTGCAAGATCGCTCAGACTGTCTCCAATAGCATTCAACAACGCCTCAAATGTTGTTTCAGGCTTTGTGGTTGTCGATCGAGCCTTTTCAACATTCCTTATCTGATCCCACTCTTGCATAATTGCTGTGTCTGCATCTCGAACTTGCTTTCTTGCCACTGCGGTCTCTCTATCCACTTAAGCCTTGATCCATTTGTTTGTCTCTTCATTGCTTAAAAAGTGCGTTTCCCGTTGTTTCTCCACTGAAAGCTTCTTTTTAGATTGTAAGCTGCGCAATGTTCCCAATCCCTGGACCGTTTCTGCCTCCAAACCACTCTCGACTCTATTTGCTTGATGACGTTGTCGTGTGGATTTCTTTGTCGATTTACCGTATCTCCCCACTGGAAGTGGCGAAACATTCTTTTTCGGAGCATTGACCATTGTATCTTGTGTTGACCGTGTTGTTGGGCGAGATTTTGGATGTTGCAAGATATGGACCACATGGAGGCAAGCTGCGTCTTTTATGTAAAGGTTGGTAGGTTTAATCAATGTGAACGAAGCAAAATCAGCATTGTGACTGTCACTTCATTGGGAATAGTCATGCTAACTGTACATTGAAATTCGATGGTTAGCCTGTGATTCATGTAAGATCCCAGCGAGGTCTTCAGACGAACATCACCAGACTTCTTGTCCGTCAAAGAATGTCCTATTTGTATCTATCGAAGATGAGATATCAGCTCTCATTGATCACAATGTAACCCCGTAAACAAACAAACAACATCGGACCGACTTACTGCAATCCATGGGACTGTTGGTATCCGCTGCAGCTATACACAGTGCTGCTATATGCAGTCGAATTCAGCTTGAATTGAAGGTGCAAGTTGGCTGTCACTCATTCCATTTTGACTTCTGGCTAACTATATAATCTTCAGGACTTCCCACTTCTTTTCGTGAACATCTTCCTCACCATTCCACACCTGCAAGTCATGGCTCCAGGAACACTTCAACCAGGTGTGCTTGGATCAGAATTGAGCCGAATGACAGGCGCTTCAAACAATGCGCCACCCGGTGAGGCACAGCAGCAACAGAGACACCAGAGAGTCCACCTTGACGCTGCAATTGTAGGCACCGAAAATATGACCCAGGATGCACATTCAAAAAACAGTACATAAAACCAGTAGCAGCAAGAATAAGAAGCAGCATGCGATCAGATGTGCATCAATTCATATCAAGGTAGACGACGGTCAACTAACCATGTAATGCACAGCTGCGGTACATAGAGAGCCACATGACCAATTTATCATTGCCTGTAACAGGAAACCTCCATGGTCAACCAAGGCATATGTCAGCACAGTCCAGCAAATTGAACATCGTCATGTGGTCAGTTCTGGGATTCCCGCAGAAGACGTTGGTGATAAACGCCCCCGGGAATGGACAAAACAGGCTTTAAATCCCTCAGAGGAGGCTATGGGGTCGTATATGGTTGAGGTAACAGCTGAATCTCACTCTAGAAGCAGCAACTGATTTCTTGAAGGTTTTCAACATGTCAGCTACTATGGCAAGACAAGCAGGTCGGGTACAGCTTGAACAGTCCGACATGCCTCTTACCTTGATTATGGCCAAAATGGCTAAAGCTGGGTTTGCGCGAGCCGCAATAGAGGAAACGCAACAACTAATCAAGAAACCTCCTGCCGAAGTCCGCGAATAGCAGAAGCGGGGTGTTGTGTTTCCCGGGCACAACAAGGGGAAGGCTGCAATGGAAAGACACCCGGCAACGGTTCGTGAAAATCAAATGGGCGACAGTCTTCCTCGCCGAACTGGCACAGCAAAGAATCCACAGACTAGCTGGAGGCGCAATGGACCAGGTGCACCTCCCCCACGACCGGTGCCACCGAGGCTCAGAACGCCACCTGCACCACCTGATGACAGTGAGAGATCTCCAAGCTCCGAAAAGGAACGTGTGCCACCTGGATATCTGTATATACCTACTCCACTTACCAGCGCTCCAGTTTTGAATCTTGATCCATATGCCAACGATCGCATACGGGATAAAGATTATATTCCAGATTTGCTGACTGATGAAGGTCCATCCACAATTTAGTACACTATCAGCTGCGTGGTAATGTAGCTGACAGCCATTGTGTAGACGACAGCAACCTTTTGAGTGAACATGACAGCGAAGATGAGAGTTGACTGAAGGGAACAGGATTTTTGAGTAGTATTATTATCTACAATTAGGGGACACTTTAAAGTATATTTTAATAGGTATATTTATATGCATCATTAAAGAACAATGTAGTTAGAAAGGAGAACGTACATGAACAGCACAGAACGGCTGCCACATGACCATTATTGATATACTATGCTTAAGTGAATGGTTCCATTTTGAGGTTACGCCCATGGCAAAATGGGAGTCAACAGAGCGTCAACAATTGTTGGCCCTGTATGTCAGGGAATAAAAACGCTATGTGGTAGTGAATACACATAATGGAGATGTTGCCATTCTTTATAGGCAAAAAAGAAACTGACACACTCCCTGCCCCATCATGAAAAGATGCATCAACTATCTTGGGCCTTCGATCATGGTTCAGTAAAGCACGCTGTGCCTGTTAAAGTCCATGCACTCACTTTTTGCGATTTTTCTAGTCTAAAACGCTCGTGAACACTTAGTTGCACATTTGTAAATGAAATAAGCTGTTACTATTCAGGAGGCTATCGCGGGAATATCATTTGCTTATTTCCTCATAAAGGCTGCTAATTACTTGTTTATAGATACATGAGATTATGTGCCACTTAGATTACCAAAGATGCAAGACCATCAATTGTTGATGCTCCATTGACGCTCATTTTCAGGATGCGGAAGGGAGCGTCTCTCTACTTGTTTGCTATATAAGGGTTGTCAATACATCAGAAAATGACAATGCAGTATCATAGTCAATATTTTGCAATTAACAGTAGGATATCTGAATGCGACCATAAATAGAAAAACCTGAAGAGCAGAACCGGAGATTGGAACCCACGGGTCTAGGCACTCCCGGCAAACCGGCGGGTTGACGGGTACGGGTCCAGGTTCGGCCTGCCAGGAGGTAGTGGGTCGGGTTTTTGGATGGGTCTAGAACCGAACCGACCCGTTTGTACGTTCCGAACCCGGACCGCAGGCGGGTTCCCGGGACCTGTTGCTAACACTTATCCTTACAAAACTCTCATCCAGCTTCCTTGATAAATCTGGTGTTCAGATACCATCGGCAACATCAAGTCTCAGCGTAATCTCAGTCAATATTCTAATTTACCACTCATAAGAAGGGATCCAAGAATGGATCTTTGTCTCGTGGTTTTCGGACTGAAGCTAGACTCCAATTCCTTATTCAAATAATTCCTTTTCCAATTCTTGGGGATCTTCCCAGAACGAGTCGTATAAATGATGACGCTTCTATTAATCTGATCCTCAGGGAGCAATTTAGATCTTGTCGGATGAACCGCAATATCGGTAGTATTTTCAGATATGGTGGAATAGTTGTCCAGGTTCAGTAGGGGGATATTGGATTCCTTAACCAAATCCTTTTCTGCTGTATCTTGCTGAAGTGGTGTAACCAACAAATTCGCAACGTAATTGGAAGGAAATACCTTATAGTGCCGGTCATAACTCAATATCTCAGTAAACTGAATTATATTTGCCAGCCACCAAATGCACTGTGCTGCAAATAATTGATCTTCCTTTTCGAACCGGTCCAACAGGAACGATAATGCACACATGATTATGTCGTACTCGTTATTGAACTTGTGCTCTATCATGGGGTTGTGGAACCGCCTACAATCCTAATAGATAATACGAGTATAAATGATAATAATAATATCAATCAGAACTGAAAACTTGATAATATTTCAGCTTCTTCTTCGCAGGTAGGTATCGTATATCGTTCATGCTTATGGGGTTGTCCTTTTCAATGCTGGAGCATTGCTGTCTCTTTATAGGGTTCTTGGATTGAATGATTGATTTTGAAGAGTTACTCTCCTGGAGGGCCATCATCGTCAATCAAGCATTGCTATGATCTCATCTGTAATATCTTAGAGTACTCCTCAATGAGCTTCAATCTCTCTTGACATGACCACGCTTCCCAAAGGTTATCATGTTCTTTCATGATTGGTTTTCGAGCACTATGCTCCCTCTGGGGCCATCATCCACAACAAGATGTAATCAAACAGTAACTTCAACATAGATATCTTGCAACTTGTTTAATCGGATAGTCAAAACCTCTCCTCGCCTGACTTGGTTATTTGGAGGGCTTCCAACAGATTCCTTAATTAGAGTCAGACACAACCTCACCATTCAGGCTATTTGGCTTATCTGTTTCAGAGACTGACGTGGCGACCCACCATGGCTGTGTCAACATTTAACAGACATATCGCCAGGTGTTTAACCCCTCAAAGGTTTATTGGGACTTATTGTCTTTGCCCAACGTCAATCGATCAGACCCACCATGCTAAGGTCCAGACTGTTCTCACCAACCAGGGAGTGCCTGAGTTGTACCACTCCACAAAGGATCGGGTCAAGATCCCACTCCATCGCATATTGGCTATCATCTGCCTAACACCTGTCACAAAATCTGCAGTCGATGTGTCTAGTACCACTTAGCTTAGTTTAGTGAATGTGGTAAGAAATAACTGGCATCTCCAAGTCTTGATTACTTGTGACTGGCCAAGGTTATTGCATCATCAAATCAGATCTTCTGTATGAGAGCATTCAAGAAATCTGCTAGCAATGAGGTTCGCTTGCTATCAGATCGACACGAGGCTCCCATGAATTCCCGCTAAAGAACATCGCACTGGCCACTTGCGTTTGTCTAGACTTGGTGTTATGTATACCTAACTGTATAGGTATAAAGTCTTCTAACCCTATGCCAAGTACCAATACCTCTGTTCAGGGAGAATCCCTGACAGGGAATAACTGATCTTCTTGTTTGAATCGATCAAGTAATGCCCAGAACGCAAATAGTATCACATCGTATTGGTTATCGAACCTTAAACTGCTCATTGGGTGGGGGAACCGTGTAAAATCCTAATAGATAATACAAAAATACTGAATGAAATAATGATCAAGTAAGAACTGAAAATGACAATAATAATTCAGATTCTTGTTCGCAGGTAGGTATCGTGTGTGGTTGTTGGGATACCCTTCCAAAGCCGGAGCTTTGTCGTTCTTCTGTAGCCATTCTTGGGGTAGCAATTTTTGCCCAGAACCTTAGCTGTGATATCATCTGTCATATGATAAATTACTCTGTTATTACCAGCCACGCTCAATGATAAAGGACCACGCATCCCAAAGGTCATTGTGTAATTGCATGATTGGTTTAAAAGTGTTACACTCCTGACAAGAATCAGGCCATCTTCTGCAATAAGATTGAATCAAACAGTAACTTTAACTTAGATATCTCGCGACTCAAATATTTTGGATAGTCGAAACAACTACTCACCTGACGCTGTTATTTGCAGTGCTTTAAAAAGAATGCTTAATTAAATTAAGACACAAAGTTCACCATTTAGGCTATTGTGTTTATCTGCTTCAGAGTCTTACGTGGCGGCTCACCATTGCTCTGTCAACATTTGCTATTGATGTATCACACCAGTATTGTTAAACTGATAGTGATTAACCTTGCTCGTTTGCTCCCTGCCAGAGAGTTGGAGGTTCAACGGATCTTATTGACTTTGCCCACATCTCAATCAATCATGCACACCATGATTAGGCTGAGACAATTGTGTTTGGCCATGGAGTACACAAGTTGTTCTGCTCCACCAGGGATTGGCTTGAGGTCCCTCTTGATCGCATAGTGGCTATTGTCTGCCAGACACGTCAGTCGCGTTTTATTGCAGTTGACATGCGCAGTCTTACTTAGCATAGTTCAGTAAATGTGGTAACAAATAACTGGCATCTTCAAGCCCTTAAGGGTTTAAGACTGGCCAAGAGTATCGCATCATCAAATCAGCTCTACTGTAGTTTGTGAGCTTTCAATGAATCTGCTTGCAATGAAGCTCGTTATCAAATCAACATGAGGCTCCTATGTAATCCCGCTAAAGATCCTAGGACAGGCTTACTTGCATTGCCCAGGATAAGCATTATCAATACCACGTGACTAGACCTGGAGTAACTCCGTTGCATCTATCCCTTTGACAATCCTTCACATGTACCGTTATCTCTGTTAAGGGAGAACCCTTAACATCTGTCATATTGTTTGACATGATATCATGTGAGAGATGGCCTGATTCTTATGAGGAGTATGATGCTTCGAAACCACATTGCATGAACACGATCACTGACCGGGATGTGTGGCACATATCACTTGTTCTTGGAGGAAATGGTATGTTGCGACCACAATAACACTATCATGAGCGTTGAAGACATAGCCTCGCAGTCAGGGCATACATACCGTCGAAGATGATTATAAAGAGATCGCATTACTCTGGCAATGAGAAAAACAATCTCAAGTAGCAATCCACAGTCAATATTCAGAAGCACTGAAGATGATATTATTAAGAATTCTATCTACCAAACTTCAAAATTACTTCTCTAATTCACTTCTGCGATCTTACCTTATTTGCACGGCTTTCAGTTGACACAATCTGAATACGGACACCAAAAGAAAGTCGAGTCCTTCTGCGATCTGATTTTCACTCTTCACAAGCGAAAGTGAATCCACATTTGCCACATAAATATGCATTAGGTGGAATTCGAATGTATCAGTTACGACATACATTGATACCAGCCTACCTAGTTCTTATGATTCGAAGAGATTTCAGAATTGCGTTTGTTTCGAGGAGAGGTGTAACTTTTCAACAGGGAATTAACATCAACAATTAGAAATGCGTTGCTCAGCTGGCTCTTGACGAAGGTCAAGAGGTTGAGTTTTGGGATAAGACAAGATGGGAAAGAGTTTTTGAGATAGGCGGCTGTACTGAATTCAACAAATGTTGTATTTGTTTCAGGGATTAAGCACCTCCATAACACACAGCAGTGGTTCTTAGGATTCCAAAACCATTAGGCATGTCATGTATCAGATTTATCTAGGTTACAGTCACATGATTCACTACATCATAATATGGCATGTAGTATCTATCCACGTCTCTTTATATATATATATATACGGTCAAGCTGGCTGCAGACGGTACTCAAGAGTAATTAGAGGAGCACCTGGAGATGCCAAATGGGAAAACTTAGTGTTGAACTTTGAGGCTAAGAGCGTGTGAACTGGGAGATGTACTTGGAGTCCCCGATCAACTGAGTTTGGACATGCACTTGGAGGCCGAGATTGAGTTCAACTAAGAGATGCACTTGGAGGCCGAGATTGAGTGAACTCAGAGATGCGCTTGGAGGCAGTTATCATGTGAATTTGGAGATGTATTTGGACACCATAATCGAGTTAGTTTGGCGATGCACTTGGAGACCATCAATGTGCGATCCCAGAAGCCATGATTGTGCAAGGTTGGAGATGCACTTGGAGGCCGAGACCAAGTTGAACTAAGAGATGCACTTGGAGGCCGTAATTGAGTGAGTTTCGAGATTGATATGGAGGCGGAGATCAAGTAACTCAGAGATGCACTTGGAGGCCGTGATTGAATGAGGTTGGAGATGCACTAGCAGGCCGAGATCAAGTTGAACTCAGAAATGCACTTGGAGGAGATGTTGGAGCCAGTTTGGAGATGCATTTGGAGGCCGAATCAAGCAACTTGGAGATGCACTTGGAGCCAATGATCGAATGAGTTTGGTGATGCATTTGTAGACCGGAATTGAAGGAATTTGGAGATATATATCAAGGCCATGATTGGGCGAGTGGGAAGATGAACTCCGAGGCCAAGACTGATCGAGATTGGAGTAGTACTTGCACGTGGTTGATCTGGAGACAGTAGATTAGGACAGAGATGTCATGGCAGCAGAGAGTATGCATTAGTTAACTCACAATCGTGGGAATGAAGAGAGTTGAGTACAACATGGCTCATCAAGAGATGAGAGATACGAGATGAGAGACTGGCTGGGTGTGGGAGACTGTCCATCTTGGGATAATGCAGTACTCAGTGTATGCTGGACTTGGTGTTAACTCATGATCATTGCATGAAGAGATAGATTGGAATGTCTCAACTTTGTGTACATAGGTGATGGTAGAGAAAGAGAGAGATGAAAGGAGATGAATGAAATCATTTTGAGAAACTGGGACTTAAGAGAACTTCATGTGCAAGTCAATTTATCATTTCAGATACAGCAGGTAGGACTCCTAATCTGGTCGGTAAGAACACAAATATGAGGTCTTCTAAACTGAACCAGGTAAGTCATACCCCAGATGGCTCATATCCATTCATATCCTCTATATCATTCTCATCTTCATCTCCCATCTCTCTTTCTCATCCACAACTCTACCATTATCACAGAATTCAAAGTTAAGTCATCCCTCTCTATCTCTCCAAACCATGATGGTGAGTTAACACTGAGTACAGCGTACACCGAGTACAGAATACGCCAACTGCAGCATACACCCAGTAGAGTATCCACCGAAGATTGATTGTATTCCCTTCATTCTCACGGTTATGAGTCGAACCCTAAATCTGGCTTCATCTTCCAGTGGGCCTCTCAAGATGAATGACCACCACCAGCTCTCATTAATAACTCAAAGCGAAAGTCACCTCATCACAATCCTACAGTGGAGAGTTGACTAACTTATGAATAGAGTCTCAGCACCCAGTGTTCCTCCTGTCAACTGCCTCCAGGTACTCCACCAATCTTGCTTCATCATGGCCTCCAAGTGCATCTCCAAACTCACTGAACTACTGTTAGGGGTTCTCCCTTACTAGAGGAAAGGGGTACTTAGCTGATGTCAGGAAGATATACATTGCTGGTAATAGCAACGGGTCAGGGAAACCCGCCAGCGGTCAGGGTTTTGACCTGCAGTTTGGTGCGAATCGGTTCCCGAACCATCCAAAAACCCAAACCGCTTTTGTCTTGCGGGTTGTTACCTGGCCCGGCCATAGAACCGCGGCGATTTGGCTGGGTTGGAACCGAACCGCGGTTCCAAATTCACGGTTCCTACTGCTTTGGCTCCAATTAAGTATGTGAGTTCTGATCGTACTGCAACATGATCAGAACGTAGATTATGGACAAATATGAGCTCTTTCATGCCCAGCATTCAGATTTGCGATCCGACTGATATTGATTGACTGGCTGTGAAAGAAGGGCCAAACCTAAGCGAGATTCGCGGGTTTTCGATCGTGACTCCACGAATATCCATCGGATCGCATACCTGAAAGCGGGACGTAAAAGAGCTCCGAAAACTGCACAATCTATGTACTGAGTACGTCACAATACGATCAGAACTCAAATACTTAATTGGAGCCAAGGTTGTGAGGTCGAAATGCCGGGTTTTTGGTGGTAAAACCAGCCCAATCGCAATGGTCCGGGTTTTGGTGTGTCAAAAACCGTTGCAACGGTTCGGTTCCGGTCCCAACCCTAACCCGGAACCATTCTAGCAGGTTGGAACCGTTGCAAACTCTATCCGTGACATGTATTCGTATAACTATCGCAATTACAATTATCATTGCTAAGGGAAAACCCCTAACAGGAGATTACGCTGAGATGTGATATTGCCGATAGTATCCGAATGCCAGATTTGTCCCAGAGTCAGTCCTTAGGGGATCTGTGAAGATATGTGTCAATGTGGATTGCACTCTCAATGGGCAAGATATTACCGCCATGATCTCAATTACCGAGATTAATTATTCGAACTTATCATATTGATCAATCAGATAGATTAATTATACAAGCAAACGCCACATTATAGATTGATCACTGAGAGTAATTTCCGAACGTTCCTTGTAATTTTATCACCATGATTAATCATACGAGCCAACCGTATGATACTAATTAATCACCGAGATGAATCTGTGTATATGCAATGTCAATATTTCATTACACCACGACACAATCTAGTTGCTGTTCATCTGGAAGGATCAGATATGGCACTTATATACATCTGTCATCTTCACATATATGATTTGTATAGGGTACCACCAGATTTCATCTGGAGATACGATTGGATAATTACGATAAGAACTACACAGTGATAGCAAAGGGTCCAGGTAACCTGCCAGGGGTCGGGTTTTTGGCCGGCGGTTCGGTTTGGTTCGGGTCGTTACCCGGCCAAAAACCCAACCCGTTATGTCTTGGCTGGTTTGTTACCCGGACCGATCTGAAAAACTGTGTTTTTTGGCCGGGCAGGAACCGGACCGCAGGTCCATTTTGTCGTTCCCACATTTTTGGCTCCAATTAAGTATTTGAGTTCTGATCATATCATTACATGATGTATTCATAGATTGTGCAGTTGAAGCCGATCTTTCACCTCCCACTTTCAGAATTGTGATCCGACTGATATTCGTTGAGTGGCTGTCAAATGAGCGTAGATTTTGACCGAACTTCGCGGGTTTTCGACAGCGACTCAACGAATATTGGTCCGATCGCAAATCTGAAAGCAGGAGGTGAAAGCGCGGCTAAAACTGCACAATCTGCGTAAACATCATGTCATGATATGATCAGAACTCAAATACTGGATTGGAGCGAAACATCTGGGCTTGCAAAGGCCGGGTTTTGAGGTGGAAACCATCCCAACTGCCAACGGTCCGGGTTGTTCATGTGGTACAACAGTTGCCACAGTTCAGTTCCGGTTCCAACCGTAACCCAGAACCGTTCTATCGGGTTGGAACCGTTGCTAACACTAGAACTACCACAGCCCTGTTCCAGGTACTGATGTCAAGTATTGATTGATACTTGCGGATTGGTGTAGTTACTTAGGTGATAGCACCCCTGTAACAATTACAGCCTTCAGGTGCCTCTCTGCATTCACTCAATCTCAGCCACCAAACGCGCTTCATCATGGCCTCCAAGGGCACCCCCAAACTGGTTCGATTAAGGCCTCCAAGTTTGTGTGAAATATGGCCTTCAAGCACATCTCCCAACGGGCTTGATTACAACCTCCAAGTGCAACTCTGAGTTCATATGATGAAGGCCTCCCAGTGGATGTCCAAACTCACTTGATCCTGGCCTTCCAGTTCGCATGATTGTCACCTGCAACTACATCTCCAAACCATCTCGATTACATCAGCAAAATGCATTTTAGTCACTGGGAGCCTACAGGAGGACCTTAGCAAGGCATTCCAGCTGGCCTTCAGAGTAACTGGGATCTCTGAAGACTTGTACAGGAGTACCATGGGAGTGATAGTGATAAGTTTGGGAGCACCTTAGAGCGCCACAGAGAGCTTTGGGTGCACCTGGGAGCACCTGGGAGCACCGGCGACAAGCCAGGGAGCGCCAGCAACAAGTCTAGGAGCAGTTCAAATCACAGTAGAGCAGTCTGGGAAAAACAACATCTTCTTTGGGAAGGCTGCAGGTGCGCCTGGAAATCATAGCTACTACTTATCGTTCAACGATTTTTATAACTCATGCATTCACTTTGTATTCTCATCTATGTATCTATATAACTACCTATCAACAAGCAGTATATCTAGACTGGCTGCAGGCAGTGCTTGAGAGCTATTCGAGGTGCGCCTGAAGATGAGAATCAACTGAACTCAGAGATACATTCCCAGGCCGTGATCGAGTGAGTTTGGGGATGCACTGGGAAGTGGTAATCAAGCGTATTTGGAGATACACTGGGAGGTCATGATCAAGTGAACTTCAAGATGCATTCCGAGATTGAAATCGAGCGAGTTTGGAGATGCACATGGCGTCCGTGATGGAGGGAACTTAGAGATGCACTTCCAGATCGTGATCGAGCGAGTTTGGAGATGCACTTGGATGCCATGATTGTGCGAACTTGGAGGTCTTAATGGAGGAAGTTTCGAAAAACATCTGGAGGCCATGATCGAGCAAGTTTGGAGCTATGCACTTGGAGGCCATGTGTGAGTTTGGAGATGCACTTGTAGGCTATGATTGTGTGAACTCGCAGGTTGTATTGGAGCGGGTCTACAGATGCACTTGGAGGCTGCGATCGAGCTAGATTGGACAAGTAGTTGGAGGCAGTTGATGGACGGCACACCGAGTGGTGATATTCTATTCAACACTTAGGTAACTCGCGACTGTGGGGATGTGACAAGGTGACTTTACCTTTGACCTCTGATGGAGTACTGGCCGATTGCAGTCGATTCTATGGGGAGGCACACTGGAAGCTGAAGCTACATTCAACGGTCAACTCGTAATCATCAAAATGAAGGGAAGACAAACAATTGTGGAGTGATGTCGTACCCGGTGTATGCTGTACTCGGTGTATGCTGTACTCGGTGTATGCTGTACTCGGTGTATACAGTACTCAGTGTATGCTGTACTCTGAATATGCTGTACTCAGTGTATGCTGTACTCAGTGTCAAATGATGATCATGGTATGGAGAGATAGAGAGGGATGACTTAACTTTGGGTTGTTGTGATGATGGTAGAGGTGTGGATGGGAAAGGGAGATGGAGGATGAAGATGCGAACAAGATGGAGGATACGAGCAGATAAAATGAATCAGGGGAACGTCGTGCCTGATTGAGTGTAGAAGCCCTCATGTAGGTGTGGGTCCCCACCGGATTGGGACCTGTACCTGCCGTATCGCGAATGGTATATTGACTTCCACACACAATTCTCCAAGTCCCAGTGTCTCATGATTTGCCCAATCTTATTTCATCTCTCTGTTTCTCGTGCTCAACTCTACAGTCACCTAAAAACATGATGTTATGTCATCCTTCTCTATCTCTCCAAGCCATGATCAAAAGGTTACACCGAGTACAGCAAACACTGAGCCCAGCATAGACCGAGTACAGCATACACCGAATACTGCATACACCGTGTACTGCATCATCGCAAGATCAACTGTCATCCACATCAGCAAAAAAGATTTCCGTCCGGGCGGAATGGCTCCGTCAGAGTGGACGCGCTCAGTCAGAGCCGTCAGAGACACCCAGATGGCGGATTACTCTGCGCCCGGCGTCAATACCATGCGTCGCGTTGCAAATCGCCCTCCAATCGCCGTTTCGCCGTTTCTTCTCACTCTATCGGTCTCCTATTTTAAACAAACACTCTAGCGTTGTGGCCAACTGTGACCATACGTCGGAAAGGGTTCATTGGGTACACGTTTGCATCGGTATTGAGATTGGTGACGCTGTGAAAATCTCTCCTCGCGTTCCTTCTACATTAAGCTCGAGGAGCATAGGAAGGTGAGAAGATATGATACTACCCGGCCGTGAGGATCCACGAAATCTCGGACAGAGCGAGTGAGACCAAAAGTTCGGAAAGATAGAGTGTGAATTTTCATTGTATGATAAGAGGAGATGGAAATGAGATGATGTCTATCTACTCCGGGGTCTGCCTAATATATACTCCCTGTCACTCTGTCCACCTCCGTTACCCCTGTATCTTTGGATATGCACTTGGAGACTAAGATCGAGTGAACTCAGAGATGCACTTGGAGGCTGTGATCGAGGGAGTTTGGAGATGCACTTGGAGGCCATGCTCGTGAGAACTTGAAGGCCGAAAACGAGCCAGTTCGGAGATACACTTGCAGGCCGTGATCGAGCAAGTTTGGAGATGACCTTGCAGGCTATGATTGAGCTAGATTGGAGGAGTACTTGCAGGCGGTCGATTTGGAGGGAGGTGCGATGGCAGCTGAGACTGTATTCATTGGTTAACTTGTACTTGTGGGAATGGAGAGAGTTGAGTACAACATCCGCCGAGAGATGAGAAACTGGCTGGGCGCGGGAGACTTTCGATCTTGGGATGATGCTGTACTTGGTGTATGCTGTACTCTGTGTTAACTCATAATTATGGCATGGAGAGATAGAGAGGGATGACTTAACTTCGTGTTCTTAGGTGACGGTAGCGTTCAGC
>Ga0307512_10003574_pt1 | contig 17863 bp, 22 predicted proteins | sample 14_EM_MG_FD_200267 | JGI IMG/M metagenome (GOLD analysis project Ga0307512, IMG submission 200267) | Populus trichocarpa ectomycorrhiza microbial communities from riparian zone in the Pacific Northwest, United States - 14_EM | ecosystem: Host-associated > Plants > Roots > Unclassified | place...
AGTGGTGTGTAAGATCATGGGATGAGATTCGAATGGTACATCGGAGCATGGAGAATGGTTCGAGGGTGGCAGATGAATTGTATATAAAGAGAGTGTTGAGAGTGTTGGAGGATTTTCTTTTCTTCTCTCTTTACTCGTTCTCTTGTATAGCAAGCAATAGTACGACTTTGGAAAATATTCTGATTCTTGTCCCTCGATAAGCACTTCGAGTTCAGTCCTGCAACATCCATATCACCTCCGCCCGACCCCGCCCGTTACAGCAGCCGGCAGTCATCAGTATGTGGAATCGACTCTTACATGCTGCTTGACTCAGCAATCGTCTTTGGAAGTCCGCTTCGGTGACCATCCAGTTGACTTCAAGGTAGCATTCTCGCCAGGCGGCTTCAGTAGAATCTTGGTCGACTTCTTCGTAGACATGCCGGTGTGTGTCGTGGTAGACTGCCTCCAGTGCGCTTTTTTTGCCTTGTCGGTAAGACTTGAAGGTGGGCTTTTGACTTGTCGGTACATGTCTGGGTAGACTGCCTCCAGGTTGGCTTTTGACTTGTCGGTAGAACTTGACTGATCTGACATGGCTGTCTCCCTCTTTTTGAAAATTCGTTGTTCCGTTGACGACTTCATCATATCGATTGTCGATTGCCATTGTGGCTTGGTAGCGGTGTAACTTGGTTCTCTGAATTGATATAGGGATTGATTTGTGATTCGAGACATAATTTGGTTCGGCTTTCGCTTCATCTGCCGACTATCTTCCTTCAGCCGTTCTTCCGCGTTGCAATGTCCAATGACTACCCTGACCTGCTCTGCCGTTGACTTACTGTCGTATGAGATGTCCCAATGCATTCAATCTCGACGTCATTGCAACCGCTATGCCTCGTCGTGACTGGTTCTGCCTGTTGACTTACTGTCGTATGAGGAGTCCCAATGCGCTCAATCCCGACATCATTGCAATTTCGCCTTGTCTTGACCTTGGGCAATGATGTGAGCTTTCGCCCCTGGCTTTGTCATAGCCGTCAGTTTTCATGTGACTCGCTGGTGACCATTCGCGGGTGGGACACTTCACCAATTGCATCTGGCGTGGGCGGTATGTCATTGATCCATATCTAACACATAAGCTTCGCAGTAGGTGGTTGTACTCACCGCGATGGGAGTGCGCATCTGCTCAGGGAAAGCCTCTTTGCATATGTGGATTTCGGAATCTCTTGATTCGGCATCTGGCTGGGTCTCAGTGGACCACTTCTCGGTAAATGTCATTCCGATAATAGCTTCCGTGCGTTCTTGGTTGACTTTTCTTGGCCCTCTCGGTAGGCAGCTTCGGTAGAATTCTCTGTTCGCTTCTCGGTATTCATTTGGTAGAATTGTTCCACATTCCGTTCAGTATGCCGGTCAGCGATAGTTTTTGATACTTTCATACGCCATTCGGTAAGCGTCTCGGTCAGAGGATTGGTACGGTAAGGCTCCCAGTAATCCTCACGGTCTCCATTTGAAGTACTTCGGTAGTGATATCCGTCGTTGTGATATTTCGGTGATCATCTCTTGCTAGTTATCTTGGCTGTCACTCGTGGTCACATTTGGTAGGCCATGCAGTACGCTCGGTGGTCATTTTCGTTCCGCTTCGGGACCAATTCGGTTGCAATGTTGCAGTTGTTTGGTACCGCTTGCGGAACTGCTTCGGTTGCCATATTGCACTTGTTCGGCATGGATCAGGCTCGTTTGGTGTATGATCCCACAGGTGTATGTACAGGTCTACTGGATTTCCGTCATATGCTAGGTGAACATATCTTCTTGGAACACGGGGTGCGCTCGCTGGCTCTCCTCCTGTGCGTTGTGCTAGTGCTTCATTTCTGCACTGCGGGGACGGAAATTGTTTGCTGTAGGGATTGTTTGAGATTCCGGTACGGACATCCCCCTCTTCTGAAAGTCGTTGCTCCGCTGGCGACTACTATCATGTGGCTTCTTAGAGAACATCGGCTGGAAGGGGTTGATTCGGAAGTCGATTGCAGTCGTCATTTGGCATCGTGGTTGTGTAACTCGGGATCGCCGAGTATGAGTCTGGATGCATTTGGGAGTATTCTCGCTAATGTAACTTCGAAACTGATATGGAATTGTAATCGGCATTATATTCGGCATTGTAATATCCATTGTATCCCGCATTGTAGTCGGCGCGGCAAGGCAGCCCGAACATAACTCTGCGTCTCAGCATTCATTTGCTAGTCTTGTAGAGTGTCATTGAAAGTATATTAGATAGGGTAGTTTCCACATAACTCCGTGTATGTTGCCATAGTCAAAGATTGATTGTCATCCATCTCGAAGCATGTCCGGGATGGGCATATTGGCACTCTTCCATCCAATTCACATAGTCTCAATGATATCTTCTGCAGGAATGTCGTCTCTCGTATCTGGGACATTATCCCATGCCCGGGCATCAAATTGCTTCATAATCCTTCGATGTTCAAAAGTGGGCTGTTCACTCTCAATTGTCATTCGTCTGTCAGGCAAATCACCGAACTGCTCCATCTATGTTAGCCAAAGAATCGTGAAAAGATGGAAGTGGTGGAAGGGAATATCCAACAGGCCTTGTCATTTACGGTTCGCCCACAGAGGAGCCAAGCCCCGCCGTCCGGTCACTCCGTTCAGGTCTCGGCGAGCAGCCAGCAGTCATTCAAGCGTCTCCTTGGAGGGGCTCTTCTGCCTCAACTACCGCCGCTGCTCTCTGCTCGTCGCGTCCAGCGCTTGGGTCTGTATTACCTGGTGTATCCAATGTGTTGTCTTTCAAAGTCACTCCCAGTAGCGCTATGCATTCGGCAGTCCGTCGGGCAAATGCTACGACGACTTCAATTCTAGTTAGAAGATCGTCAAATGCGGTTGCTCCAAGTGTCTGAATACCCGGACCGCGCCCCAGAAGCTGGTCATTGACATTATGGTTATCATTATCAGCTTGTGAGACCTTCGATGCCACTGCCGTAGTCATCGGCGTCATTCCTCCGCTCCATTCGCACTCGGTGATTGCAGGGAGTTAATCGAGCCCAGTCGATGTCAGGATGTTGTTTGGGAAACCATGGTAAGCCAAGGACTAGATTGTACGCCCGCTTTGGCATGACTAGCACGTCTAATATGTCTACCGGTGCAAGATAGTACAAGTACTGGTCTGTGATCCGCATCTTCCGGCTGTCCTTTGCATGTTGCATCACACCTCCGGTCATGGCGAGGGTTATGATGTGTGCCGCCTGATGTGATATTCTGAGTCACTCGAACAGCCTGGGTGTGATAAAGATGCTAGTTGCGCCCCAGTCGAGAAGAGCGCGTACGCATTGCATCTTGCCACTCCCATCCGGTATTGTACTTTTTCTTCCTGAGTCGCCATCATTGCCTGCGCCGCCAATAGTCTTCGCCTGCTGAGTGTCCAAGGATCATTGGCGCTCGATTGGTCCATTGCCGCTTCGATTGCCTATAATGCTTGTGATCTGAGAAAATCATGGTCACTGTATTCGTCGTGGTCGGCATAGTCGGTCTGTGGAATTGTGTCGGTCTGTAACCGTCAATCCACTTCACACTGCACAATGTATCGCCGCTATAAGTTCGCTTCACTCGAGGGAAAGCTTCTCATCCTCAATGTCCTTCAATCGTAAGGTGTCATCTCCATAAGTGTAACTGCTGGTTCAGATGTTCGCAGCGGTAAGAGTGGTTCAATCGTAATCTGATGCCCCTCCGTAGGTATATGTAAAATGCTTCTGCATGTGTGCTTCTTCGAGGCTGCTAGAGCTGTAGGTGTACATGCAAACTGAGATAGGTGCACTGCACTCAATGGGATGAAATGTAGTCGTCACTGTGCTGACTCGTAAAGCGTCTGACTTTGCAGGGATTCTTGAAATGGCCGCATTCCGGGGTATGTTTACTATGTCGATTGTAGGTGCTTGGAGTGGTGATCGTGCTCAATTGACTCGGAGGAATGGTCTTGTACTCGTGATCATCATCTTCAATGTCGGTGATGCCCCTTGTGGGCCAATTGGTCTCTGACCTATCTTGGATTCCGCCATGAATTGACGTGTTCAGGGGTGCAGTTGGGACTTCTCAGGTGTCTGGTGGTCAATGGCAGCCATTGGAAATAATTGATCTTGTCTTGAACATATCTGGATCGATTGTATGCGATGTTTGTCATTGGCTGGGTGGGGTCGTGTACGATAATAATCGTCTATAATGCCGGTGACGCGCTTGGTGCACCAATCAGTCTGTTATCTCTACTTCGCTGCCATCAGGCCCAATTGAATGATGGAATGGTCAACGCTTCGTGCTTCGCAGTAATGATGCTTCAATATAATGATTGGAATGTAGTATTCTCAATTGTTGACTCAATTGTGTCGCGTGTCGGAAAAAGGGGTAACACTGATCAACTTGTAAGCCCGTGAGCGAAACGTATCCGTTTACTGAAGAAGTGAAAATAGTGTAAGGGCACGTATGCCTGCGTTAGGCCTCATAGGTATATGTATGGTAATTGTTTGAATACGGTTGCAAAGTGGATGTGAGAGATACTAGAGGTAGATGTATAAGTAAGATTATCGGTATAGATTTAAGGATCATGGCGAGCTGACTATATAGAATGGCCATTATCTGGCCCCGGGTCACATGCCGCCGTTAAAACAACCGAGTCCAGATCCTGTAAGATTAAACTACACTGCGACAATGAAGAAGTTGTGGCAGCACCTGCAAAAGGAATCATCGAAGGCCAGGCAATCAGCCCGCACTGGCAAATAGCCATGCACCTGGCACTCCATGAGATCGAGCTTCACTGGGTGTGGATCCCGACCAAGGAGAACGCTGCTGCTGCCACACTCTCAGGATGTGACGTAGAAAAAATCGCTAACATCTGCCCAAATTTACATCAGAAACAATGGCAAACGACGCACCAGACACCTGCTATGAGGATTGCAACCTGCCCCCCAAGGCCGCATGATATCTCTGGTGGGGACTGAACTCCCAAACCAGATGAACATACACCACACCAAGACACGACTTTGTCCACTTTGGTGCAGTACAAGAAGTCACGTCTTTCCCAGGGTCGGAGGAGCGGCCTTTTACTGTGGCCCGCCAAAGTCGCTGAACGTGGCCTGCACATGACGACCATTATAAGCTACGTCCCAGGCCTCAAGTTACTCCACATCAAACTCGGGCTCAACACTGAGCCATGTGGCAACCATCGCCTACAGCGTATCTTCGGAGGAATCAACCGATTCAACCTCGAACCAAAGAAGCTGGAGCGACTTCTATTCACACGTGGCCTCCTCATCTATATCCTGTCACTGCTAGACGCAAACGACCCCCACGACGCGAACCTCTACGGCCCCTTCTGCATTGCACACGCTGGATTCCTGTGTGCAGGTGAGATACCATGGACAGTGAATGACCTATTCCACGGCCACACCGAATTTGCACAATGGAATCTCACCAAAGATCTATCCAATTCGAGGAGGACCGGCTACTACTCACACTGACAAGATTGAAAATGAGCCCTTTCCGTAAAGGAGTCACCATCACACTGTCGGTATCCAACAACGCCGCCTTCCCAGTCAGGGCCAAGCGGGAGTTTTACGAACTCTGTCCAAGCTGGACCCCACGCGCCCCTCTCCATCAGCAACAACTCTAGTTTCCGTCTGAAACACCACGGTCTTCCGGACGGCTCTGACAGCTCTGGCGGAACCTCGCGCCCTCTGACGGGGAATCAGATGCGACACATCTCCCAAGGGACGGGTCGCGTTGCATACCTCCCTGGCGGCGGCTATTAAACCATGCCTCTTATTCTTGCGACGTGTCGCGTGGTATATTACGCTCGCTGCTCTGGCGTCAGGCTTCCATTATTTTGCGTGCGAAATGTGGTGACGCATACGCACCCTCAAAACAACATGTATGTTACACTCTTCGCAGGGGTTGCAGTTATGCAGTAGCCGTTTACACAACGCCTGGCGATGTTTATGCCTTTCTCCGGCCCATAGCCACATGCCGCACTCTCATTCATGATTAGCTTCGAGATTTGTCACTTATTGCAATACATTCTTCGCTTCGGATACATCGCTGGCCAATGCATTTGCATCGCCATTGTCGTATTTTACATGTCTGAAATATACTGTCCAATCTTCACACTCTCTAGTACTATTCCCTCAGTCCTCCACATTCTGGGTAGATCCATCATTGGCTTGCGATGCTTCTTCGTCCTCATCCGCATCGTCGCCATCCTCGCCCTCCTACCCGTCGACATCTCTTGTTCCCAGGTCAAACCTACTATGCCCTCAGTCCTCTACATTCTGGGTTGATCCATCATCGGCATGTGATGCTTCTTCCTCCTCATCCGCGTCCGAAACATCACCATCCTCGCCCTCATACCCGTCGACATCACTGGTTCCCAGGTCAAACCTCTTGTGTTCAGTAGCGGCCCATTGTTGCTGGCTGGCGGTGTGGATGGCATCTCTTTCGTCACCTTCATCTTCGAGATCCCCGCTGCCCCCTGGCATTCCTAAATGCAGTTCGTCATCCGTGCAATTGTTGTCTATCGGGATGTTTGAGTCAGTGCTTCTGATCTCAGGTTCCTCAAGCGCCACTTCGGAGGTCAAATAGTCAAGAGGAAAAGCATTGTCAACACGCGCTGCTTCCACGCTGATCACCACGGCAGGCGTTGGGTTCTCCGCCTGTTGGATCTGACGCTTGACTGTGGCAAGAGTGTTGTTATACACCCTCTGCTGGTAGCTCTCCGGTAGTGTGTTCCAGGTATTCATCAAGAATGTTTACGTGTCTGCAACGCCAACCGAGTTTAACAACTTGCGACCCGTTACAGCGCAGTAGGATACGATCTTATCACCGTCATTCTTGCAGTTGAAGTAGTTCGAGCGATCAGGTCAGTCCGCTTTCAGCTTTGACTTGGAAGCTTTCGGATGAACACCTTTGTTCTTTTGCCACTCCAGGAGAGCATGGCCCAACGCGGTGCAGGTAAATATGTTCAGTGGCGAGGGTATATGACCGTCCTTGTAGTCAATCATGGAATTATAAAATCCATCATCATACTTACCGCGGTGATTCGCCGGATGATAAAATTTGATGTAGATAAACTGCCGTATTGCTTCCGCCAGGCAGTAAAGTGGACGCTAGACATTCGTTAGCAGCTTTTGACTCTCTCTGCGTTGGATTTGGACCGCGTACACCACCTTCCACTCGCTCTGCTATTGGGAAAAGATACTTATTGTCTGCCAGAAGTGAATCAATGAATTCCAAACGCTCTGCAGTGGATTCAAAGCGGTGGATATCATAAAGCTCTGCTATGTTTTCCCTGACTGATTGAATGGAATGGGATTTAACCTGATCGACTTGTGCGCGAACCTGGTACCTGTTTGAGCGTATAATATCCAACATGGGCCGTTGCTTCAGCACACCTCTTTCAAGATCTCCACTGTGCGTGCCTCAAATGCTATTGTCCAAATGTTGTTTTGCTGCATTGCGGTGTTCCAGTACGTCTCTATTATCTACCAATGTGGGGCTTCAGCGAATGCTTTCGCAACGCGTCGCGTTGCACAACTTACCATCTCCAAGTCGCTTGCACTCATAAATGGCCATCTGTTCCACATGTAGAGCTCCAGGAGCCTGCCCGTTCCAAATACAAGTCCCGTCATGTCGGAGTGACCAAATCGATGGATGCTGCGACTTCCGGAGACCACTGATCGAGGTGTAGACACCACCTGCAGTTGCCATTGCCACTGCCTCTGTCACTGGTTCCTTTCTGTAGCTTGCGTTCGCAGTGGATTTGTAATGATTGCGCGGGCTTCTAGATTCGTGATGGGGGTAGGCAGGTTTTCAGTAGCGCTGAGAGGAGTGGGAGTGCTAGCAATGCTGGATGCGGGGCTGGATACGACGCGACGCGTTGAGTCTGTCTGTGTGAGTCCGCTGGGTGCTGGTGTGTTACGACTGCATGTACCCGGCGTGGCGGTTGGAGTATTTATTGACCGTCGCTGTGTGGCGGACGGGGTGCAAGTCACGCGTTGAGTGATATCTGCAACACGAGAATTGTTCAGCAACGATGAGGGGGTGGAGTTCTTAACTTGGATTGTAGAGGCTACCGAACTCTCTCCTTGAGAGGAATCCATCTCGCCAGCCGGTACGGAAACGCGTCGCTTAGTAGGCCCACGCTTGTGTTGATTCTGATGAGTTGAATGACTTCGAACATTTCGTACGACCCGAGACGTGACAGGGTGAGGGCTTTGGGAAGGCATCATCCGATATGGATGATCGACCTTCATACTGTGGGAATAATACCCTCTCCATGCATATGCAACGGCAGGCGAGGTAGACTCCCATTTGAGCGACCCTGGAGAGATTCAACAAAAGATGGAGGCGCAGTGTTGACTGCGCTAGACTCTAAACTGTGACAATACTTGGGGACGAGATCCCTTCAAAAGCACTCAATTATGGGGATAACTGCCATCAGATTAAATTCAGATTAAACTCCGATTAAACTCAGCATTGATATTCACTGTTACAGCAACGTCTGAAGGTCTATTTGCACCGCTTGAGAGGTGTTTATGCCTTCTTTGGCGCGATTATCATCGTATTGCACTCGTTCTTGGCACAATACTTCGAACCATCAATTGTGTATATCTTCAGCTTCCCGGTTGAAATCCCCCTTTGGCAGAGCTAAAAGCATGGCAAAGCGAACATTCACGTATTCCCCATCCCATCACAACAGTTGCGTCTGCAATATCCACCGGTAGGCGTTTGTAGCCGTGTTGGATGGTTGCACAGTTGGGATGACTTGGGAACTACTCAGTTTGCTCCGAGATGCACGACGTCTGAGCGGCAAACATTGTATGAGACGCCAAAGGAACACCCGGCGTTGCAAACTGTGTTCACCGCGAGTACCAAATCTCGTCTCGAGGCTTGTCATTCACAAGGTGCCTGGTGTCGCGGCAAGATGAAGGCTGCGCCGTTTTGTGTTCTTGAACCAACAAAACTCACAAGTTCAACCTTGAACCAAGAAATCGCCAGAACACGAGTATATATATCGGTTCTTCCCACCTACATCGCCTTGCTCTTTTCCTCCCGTATTATACACACCGACAGCATCCTTATCTCGACATCACGTACCTCGCACGAAACAACCCCTCTCGTTCCAAAACACACCCGATAACCTACACAACTTTGTACGTTCACTCTAGGATTCATTTTGCTACGTTCAACTGTATTATAATCCTAATGCCTCGGATGTAGATTCATTTTCAACTTGCAGCGATGGCAACAAAGGGCAGCCGCAAAAGAAAGGGGAAGGTAACTGCTAGGGCAACAATGCCGACATCGGATATAAATCGAAGCCTGTCGTTGGATCGGGACCGTATAAAGGGGTTCATCTCGGAACCCATCCATGGACTCATCCGGATATACAATGTTTGCGGCGTCAAGGATGAGGGAGCCTGGGCCCTCTTTTATGATATAATCTTTCTTGATCCAGCCACGACTCGCCACTTGATACAATTCCAGCTGTTGTGGCCGCACCACAGGAGCAAGAGTTCACCCTTTCGGGAGTGTTGGGCAGCCTTCCTCTCATATATGGGGCGAATGTTTGACAAAACCCGTGACCAAATGAACAATTGGAGGTGGGACAACCCCTGTGCCTGCTGGGATCGAGTCGATCGGTCCAATCCGCAGACAACCAACTCAGGAAAGGTAAAACCCAGCGGTGGGCATTTCTCTTGGTACGGTAGTGATCATCCCAGGGCAAAGATTGAGCCGCCAAGCTGCCGGTAGTAGAAGCCAGGCAACATCCTGGTGGTTAGACCACTGAATTGGGATGAAATGGTCGACGAGGATGATGATGATAAGAACTGGGCAGATCCCGGAGCGCCGAGCGTTGGACGGAGCTGTCCTGGCGATGACAATGACAATGACAACAGGGAGGGTGAGGAGGACACGCAGGGCGGTGAGAAAGGGACTGGGAAAGTGAAGGGAACAAAGGATGGGAAGGGGAAAGGGAAGGGGAAGGGGAAGGGAAACAGTAAAGGGAAAGGTATTGTTAAACTGTATGAGGCAGACTCGGACAAAGAGGGCTAACCAGAGTGGGAATATTTAGAGCTGGAAGCATCGCCCGCCGTGTAAATTTCCTCAGATCATGATCCCGACTCTACCGAGTCGGACGGCGAATATGACTCACAACTTGATCCTGATGTGGATATGCGCATGGCGGATAGTGTGGACGCACTGAACTGCATTGATTTAGACGGTGATGTGGATATGGAAAGGGACGGTGACGATGATGAGGAGGAAGATGAAAAGAAGGAAGATGAGGAGGAGGAGGAGGTGGATGAGGATGACGAGGAGGATAAGGATGAGGATGATGGCAGAGAACCTTGGACGATTGGCCAGAGTGAGATGGTAAAAACATGGGCTGACGATGTAGATACCATGGTAGACGATCATCCAATCGTGCTACCTGAGCAATGCCAAGAGATGTGCGAGCATACCCCACGGCCTGAACCTCGGGCGCCTACCCCACGACCACAAACCCCGGACCCTTGGCCACGACCATGAACTCCGAAGACTCATCCCCTCAGTGGGCTGGAGCATTTGGGGCCTGTGACGCCGCAAAAACCTCGCCCAGCGGTGCCAACTCAGCGGGAAGCTGCTGCAGCCAGAAATACCTCGGATGTGGATGTGGATTAGCAGCTGCTGATTGAATCGGCAGGTGCCAACAGTCTCCCCGAAGTCCCTCTCCCCAATGTCCCTCTCCCTTAGGCACGCCTGGATGGCTCCATAGGCAAGGAGTGAACCAGTCCTCGCGTTGCAGAGGAGGCGATGGTTGTCCCGTTCAGGTTATGGTCGGGTTCTTGTCTTGTTCGTTTCCTTTGTTTTAATCTTTTTATCTCAGGCATTGATTATTACACTCGTCGTGAGGTTTCTGGATCGCTCAAGGTTTATCTTATTTATAGGTTTTGTATTGGTTTTATTTCATTGGTTTTATTTTATTCATAGTATTATGGGACATCTCGCATGCAGTGGTTTTGTAACTCCTGGCGTGTAAGGAACCTCCTTGTGATGGTGTTGAGGCTAAATGAATCTCTCAAGTATCATAAGCTTATAGCCACACCAGACTGCTCAGGCCCAGCACAAACTTTCGTCCCTTTCTACAGTGAAAACTCCACACGTCGCGTGTCGTCGACAATGCCAGAGATGACCCCTTTCCGTTGCCCCGAATTTTCATGCTGAAAGAAGTTCACCTCAGACAGCTGGCGACTTAAACATATCAAATTACACCATCCTGAACACTTTCAGAAGAATCTGACTGTTCGCAGCGCGCCCCGACCCGTTGAACCCTCTGCGAGTTGAGAATTCAATGCTCACAAAGATTCAGTCGAAGACTTGGACGCGTTTCCCTACCTCGAATACATCGAAAACATCTCAGACATGGAGTCTCAACCACCGCCACCTCTGCCATGGACGGAAATATACCCCGGTGCTGGCGCTCCGTTGATCAATTACATTGGCGTGCCATGGGAATGCAACGCACAGGGCTGCCTTGAGACAAACCTACAAAACAATCCCTACTATCCGTTTGCGACGCGTGAAGAGTACAAATATATCCAGTCTGGGAACAACATGAAGGGCATGATGACGTACTATGACAACATGCTGAAGGAAGAAAACACCGCTCTGCGTTGCCCAAGCTTCAAAAACGGGGATGGCATCCAGAAGCTCGTGGCTAGCATTCCAGGTGATCAGGCTGTGAGGGAGTGGGCACTACACACTCTCGAGGATATTAGATGGAATGACCATCACCAACGCCCCATCAAACACTGTAGTCGAGACATCTTCTACAGCATGAGATGGTTGATGCGGCAGCCAGCCTACGACGAGCATCTCATTTTCACCCATCAGCGGTGCATTATCAGCGATACGCCCCCGAAATGCCTCTATACCAGAAGGCACACTGCGGACTGGTCGTGGGAGACACAGGTAAGGAGAGATGCTTGAGGATAATCACGTTCTAAACGATGTTTAGGCAACGCTCAGAGTGGGGGATACACGGGTTCCCTTGATCTTCATGTCCGACGGAACGCATCTCTCGAATTTTGCTGGCGCGAAGAGAGAGTGGCCTGTATATATGTCAATTGGCAATCTATCTTCATGGATCCGCCAGACGCCCTCAAGGCACAGCGTCATAATGGTCACTCTCCTACCGATTCCAATTAAGAACCGCCATATTCCTCAGAAGCGGCTGGAGGAGCAGCGGCAAAGACACCGATAGGTGCTGCACTAGTTACTCCGGCGGCTAGTCCAGCCACTCACTTTTGAACAAAATCTCAGCGCTGCGAGCGGGTATTACAACATTCTCTGTGCAGATGTCAACTTCAGGGGTTGGAAACCGGTTTTAGCATCACGGCTTGCAGTTTGTCCAAAGTATAGCGACCTACATCATCTGGAGCGGCATGTCTGTTTCTGGTGCGAGTGTCCAAAGAACTAACTTGGAGATTGTTTGCATCCTGACAAGGAACACGCCCGGCGGCATCACAACCTATGTAAATCGCTCAGCGATACCAACACCAAGGCAGCGGATGCCGAACTCTCGTCGCGCCATGTTCACCGAGGATTCAACGTGTTGCGACATATTCCCTTTATGGTGAGCGATCTCCCGCAGCCTGATCTCCTCCATACAATGCAGATCGGCATGCTTGACCACTTCCAGAAGTGGATTTTCCACTTCATCAAGACACACGAATGGCGCGATTAGTAAAATGCTATCTGGTTATCCGTGACTGCTTGCCACGACCTCACACCAAAAAATAAGTCATATGAGGAAGATTCTCAATGGAATGGGAAGGAGATGAAGGAAATGAGCCAGTACCTGCTTGGAGTTGTAACCCAGTCTCTACGAGGTGGAAACCCCGCTCAGCGTCCCATATTCAATCACGCAATTGGGTGCCCACAGGGATTGATCAAATTCCATATGTATGCTCGTTATAAATCCCACGATGTTGCAACATTGAGCTGCATGGAGGACACCTTGCATCGTTTGCACACCTTCAAAGATGTGTTCTTACTCGGGCGAGCCGGCAAAGAGACGAAGGCCAGAGCCACTGCCCTGAGAATGGAACTCGTGAAGAAGCGAACGGTAGACGAGGAATCAAATGCTGAAACTTGGACGCCGTCCAAGAAGCAGCACGAAATGAACGCCTGGCGGGATTATATCAGCCACGAGATAGATATTTCCAAGCTGTTAGATGCCAACTTCAACTTTCCGAAGATCCACTTGATGTCTCATTGGGCCGCACAGGTTCGTCGATATGGCACTTTGCAACAGTATTCTGCCAAGAGACATGAACAAACACATAAAACGAACCTCAAGGACGATTGGAACGCCTCCAATCACAATCACAACTACCTGCCAAAAGTAATCACATTCCAGCGTCGCATCCTCTGCTTCGAAATCACAGAGCTCAATCTCCAAGCCCTCGCTCAGCATCGGGAGATCAGCGCTGCCCCCTGCAAAGTCCACTCTTCCGGTGCTGATCTGGCTGCCCCCCAGAGCCCCCAGTCATATGCGAAGCCCGAATTCATGGGACCCCAAAACCGCCGTCATGGAAAGCATCCTGATGCTATGATCATAGACTTCAGAGCATTACTCGACAATACGCAAGACGCACGGCACCGCGCGGCAATATTCAGCGGCACGCCTGAGGTTATAAAGCATAAGAGTCGTAACAAGACGTATAAATCGGATGAACAACTGCTTGCAATGGAGCTCTGTATTTTCCATGGTATTAAGGTTCAAGTTGAGGGTTTAGAAGGTGAATGCATATCTCAGGTGTGTCGATGCACACGAAGCCAGAGCTGGCCCGGAGGGGATCGACGGAACGACTGGGAGTGGGTAAAGCAACGCCCAGGGAGGTGTTATGGCGCACTGAATGGGCGTCTCCCGTGGCAACTGCAACGACAATTCAAAATCAAACTCCAAAACGAGGATGGAGCTTTCGTTGAGTACAGGTCAGCCATGGCGCTCACCACAATACTGGAAAACACAGGAAACTTAGATCCCGTGTAAGGACGCATATGCCAGCGTTCGGCTGCATAGGGATATGGTTGCAAACATGGACTCGAGTGACTATATATGTAGACGTGTAGATGTATATGTAAGATTATCGCTACAGATCCAAGGCTAGTAACGAGCCGACTATATAGAATGGCCGTTACCCGGCCCTGGACATGACACGTGCAGTCGTGCCGTTACATCATCCCTCTCTTTCAGCGCAGACCTCCTGGGCTGCGAAAGTCAGTATAACAGAAAAGGAAATGGAAACAAAGAATGAAACAATCATCCTACGTACGCAATCATACGAACTCAAAAGTCACATAACCGATTGGTATCGCTCAATGGCGACCGTTTGTCAGATCTGGCGCGCGGGGAAAATCCATCTCCACTTGACTGACTCCGAAGGTGGTAAAAACCCATGCCGACGCCATTTGTACCGGGCCGAGCTCCAAAGAAGAGAAGACCAGAAGAGAGAAACAAGAAAACTTCCAAAAGTTACCCTGTCCTCCAAATCTCCACTTCCAAACCCATAGTCCTCCGACCATCCACTCCCGTAGCTCGTATATCTCGGCGTAGGTCAGTGTCGGAAGCATCAGGGTCGCTTCCGCTCATGACTTGGCATCGATGGGAGCATCCGCTGCCGCATCGGTCGTAGCCGTCAATTGCACGCGTCAATTGCGTCTTATCCGTCGATATCTAACATGTAAGCTTCTCTAAAATGGTTATACATAACAAGTTCAAGCGCGCTAGCGCCGTCTTAGCTCTGTGCAGTGCTTCCACATGCTCTATAGAGTATATCTTGCAGTCGGTAGTCATCATTACTCAGCATTGACTCGTAGGTGCATCATGCGTCAGTGATAATCTTTCGAAGTCCACTTCGGTGACCGTCCGGTCGACTTCATAGGTGCGCTCCCCATACGCGGCTTCAGTACAATCTTGGTCGACTTGGTACACTTGCCGGTCGACTTCTCGGTAGACTCTAGGTGCGTAGCTCAGTAGACTGCCTCCTTGTGGGCTTTTGACTTGTCGGTAGGGCTTCACTGGTCTGACGCTATCTCCCCCTTTTTGATGTTCGTTGCTCCGCCGACGACTTAAATATATATCGATTGTCGATTGCCATCGTAGCTCGGTAGCAGTGTAATCGTGAAGGTGAGAACATATGATACTACCCGGACCTGTGGATCCACACAATTGGGTGGGTACGTGACTGGATTAGGGTTATCGCGGCTGAATCATCATCTCATCTCTTTCTTTTGAAACTTTGTTGCTCCGACGACGACTTCATCATATCGATTGTCGATTGCCATCCTGGCTTGGTAGCAGTGTAATCCTGATTCAGGATGGTAATCGTAATCTCTCTGGGATTCGACACGTAATTCGGTTGGGCTTTCGCTTCTTCTGCAGACTATCTTCCTTCGGCTTCGGTGCATGCTTGGTCGACTTCTCTGTCGCCATCTCGGTAGGCAGCTTCGGTAGAATATCCGTCGCTGTGAGATCTTGGTGATTATCTCTTGGTAGTTATCTCGACTGTCTCCTGTGATGCCATTTGGTAGACTATTCGGTACGCTTGGTTGTCATTTTCCATCTCCTTCAAGACCATTTCGGTAGCCATATCGCAGTCGTTAGGGATTACGTTCGGAACTGCTTCGGTAGCCATATTTGCAGTATATCGGTATCTCATTCGGAACTGCTTCCGCTCGCTGCTCATCATCAACATCACCATCGCCATCGGCCATTGCATCGGTATATCCAACTTGTAAGCATCCCGGTATCCGGTCATACACACCATACTTTCAAGTGCGCTGTCACTCGAGCTCAACGAATTCCTCGTGAAAAACTCCGCAGGCTCAACCCATCGGTGATCATTGTTGCAGCTTTGGAAGCTGCTTCGGTAGTCATATTCGTACTCGTTATATATCCTCCCTGCGGAGATCAGGGCTCCTGAGACGACTTTCCAATTCTTATGCAAGCTCGTTGCACCCTCCGCTCTACCAATCTCTGTGGGGCCAGGGTCACCGACCATTGGGATATCGACGATTTTCTTGTTCACGTTGGTAGCCACTGTCTCGGTAGCCTTGGCTGAGTTGATAGCCGGTAGTCATCGTATGGTTCAACGGCTGCTAAGTTGCTAAAAGTCGTGCAGTAGGTCTCTCATGTCCGATCTCGTAATCAGGTCGTCTATAGGGTCCATCTGCCGGGTTCCTGTTTCCTGCCAGATGCTCAATGACGAAGTTGTATGGAGAAGAATCTCCGTTGATTGTGCCATTCGATCACTCAGGGGCCATAGTATCTCAGGCCCGTGTGTAAGTCGTGATATCTCTCAAATACAGATCGCACGAATTCGTACGATTCTTAATGCTCTATCATCTCCATTCGCCAAGGAATCAACAGAAGATGGAGGCGATGAAGGGTAAAATCCAGGAGGCCTTGTCATTAGCGGTTCGCCCACAAATGGACCAAGCCCTGCCGTCCAGTCACTCCCTTCGTGCCTCGGCGAGCCAGTAGCAGTCATTCAAGGATCCCATGTGGACGCTCTTCTGCCACAACTACTGCCGCTGCTCTTTGCTTGCTCATCCAGCCTACGAGGGTTACCACTTCCGAAGTATAGCCTCTGTGGTTCCACTCTACCGCAGCCCTAGCAATCCTAATCTCAGTTGGCTTCAGAAAAGAAGGCCATCGCAAGCTCCACACATTGTGGCTAATGCTCGCTCCAGGACGATGCCAGTCGGTTGACGACTGGACAAACGTGAGTTAACACCTCGCAGGGTCTAGAGGATCAGCAGTCAATTGCCGTCCAACCGCCGCGGATTATCATCAACAACTAGTTCCGAGCTGGAACTATAAAAGCTCAAAGTTTAGGTTGCATGCATCTTCCTCACCCGTGCACAGGTGATCTATGAAGAATAAATTGCCTCGAGATCCAGTAGTCTCGGAATTTGTGGGTCCCCAGTGCCAGTCATTGGGACACCCGGTTGCCATCTCGAGAGAGAACAGCTGGCTCTCAACGTAGTACCGCAGAATCAATTGGGAATTCGCTCGTTTCCTGGTCGCCTGATAGTTGTTCATGACTGGTAGATGTTCCGAATCGCCGTTAGGTGTCGGGTGCAGGGCATCCGAGTTTGTAGCATCGTAGGTATTGGTGATTGAATTCGCAGCAATGGTATTCGCTCGACCAGAATCGACTTCGGTGGAGTCAATATGAAGGAAAGCATCTTGCTCTATGTAGCATACGCGGTCATTGCGGTTGGTATTCGCCGAAATCGTAGGCGGACATCGAGTATCCGATCTCAATATCTTCATCCTCATCGTAACTGAGGTTCACCGTCAGATAGCTTCTTGTTGCATTCTCGTCAGTCGTACGCGTTTAGGGTAAAATAGTCGTTCTCGTCAATCGGGATCCCTGCATCGCTTGGTGCTGCTCAATTGACTGTAGTCGATTGCCATTGTGCTCTTTGCGATAAATCTTACGCGAGTTCCTCTTGTTGGACGTGTGAAGGAGTTGTCTTTCGACTTGTAGCAATTGTCGACATTGTTGGCCTATAACGCATCTCGCTGCCCAGTGCAACTCAGAAGTTGTACCTGATTGATCAATGAACTTCTCAAGGCTCATCTCTCGTATAATCGGTAGGTATCTGGACTCGTGTGGCAGTGCATTTCACATTGTTGACTTCGTATTATTGCTCGTCGATATAGGGGTAAACTCGCAAATCCCGTGAGCGAAACATATCCGTTTACTGAAAAAGCGATAATAGTGTAAGGACGCATACGCCAGCGTCCGGCTGCATAGGGATATGGTTGCAAACGTGGACTCGAGTG
>Ga0307512_10003576_pt1 | contig 17848 bp, 12 predicted proteins | sample 14_EM_MG_FD_200267 | JGI IMG/M metagenome (GOLD analysis project Ga0307512, IMG submission 200267) | Populus trichocarpa ectomycorrhiza microbial communities from riparian zone in the Pacific Northwest, United States - 14_EM | ecosystem: Host-associated > Plants > Roots > Unclassified | place...
CTGGCACGGCGGCTCGGAGTGATAGGGCCAAGGCCAGCGCGACGCCCAGCAGATCGAGGCCCGCCGCTGACCACCACGGCAGCGCGAACCCGGCCGGCACCGCGAGCGCCAACAGCGCCGCCCCGCCCACTCCCGCATTGCGCCGCCAGCCGACCGGGAGCAGCACAATCACTCCGACAACCAAGATGGTGAGGGTTGCCGGCAGCCGCCAGTCGGCGCCGTCCACCCGGGAGCCGAGCCCGGCGCCGAAGAACGGCTGGGCCGCATCCAGCGACCGCGTGGCCGCTGCCGCAACGCCGACGAGAGTCGCGAGGCAGGGCAACACGATCAGGATCAGCGCACCCAGCAACGGCCCGCGCCGGACGGCCACCGGTACCCCGATTGTCGCGCCGGCGAGCAGCGTCAGGAGGGCCGCGACCAGCACCGGCGCCGCCTGGATCGGCAGCAGGGCGACTGACCTGCCGCCCGCGACGCCGAGCGCCACGACCAGCAGGCCGCCGGCGATCGACTGCACCGCGACGGCTCGAGCGAGCACCGCGCCGGCCAGCCCGATCAATGCGGCCGTGACCAGGGCCGCGCCCGCCGGTCCGGCCGCACCGGTCGTCCGCGCCGAGATCAGGCCGAGCAGCGCCGCGGCCGCCGCCAGCAAAAGCGAACAACCGCCGAGGGCGTATGCCGTGATGCCCAGCGGCGTCAGCGCGGATCGGCGCAGGTGGACGACGGCCAGGTTGAGCGCAGCGCCGGCGGCGAAGGTGAACGCCCAGCCCGCCGCGCTCGGGTGCAGCGGGGCGACCAGCAACGGCAGCACCGGCTGGGCCACCGCCAGCGCCACGAACCGCGGGCCGGTCAGCCCGGTTACGTGCTCGTAGCCGGCGGCCACCGCCCCGGTAACCGCGCAGACCGCACCGGCGTAGCCGTAGGCCGAATGGCTCCCGGCGCCGAACACGTTGACATACCAGGCTGCATACCCGTCAAGCAGCACCAGCAGCAGACCGACCGCGGCGAACGTCTCGGCGGTGCCGGTCAGCCCACGGCGCAGCACCAGCGGCGGGACGGCCAGGGCGGCACCGGTGAACGCGGCGAGCAGGGCAGCCCGGCCGCCGATGCCGAACTGCGACCAGGCCACCGCGGCGAAGACGATCGCCGCGGCGCCGAGCAGGAGCCCACCCAGCAGGAAAAGCACGTTCTGTACGGCCCGAGTGGATGTCTCTTTGACCTGCGGCGCAGCCTGGGCGCCCCGTAGACCGGCGGCCGCCTCGACCCGAGCCGGCCCGACGAGCTTGGCGCGGACTCGGGCAGGCCCGGTGAGCTCGGCACCGGCCCAGGCCGACGGGGTGAGCTCGACGTCGCCCTGGGCCGACCCGGCGACCTCAGCACCACCCCGACCCGACCCGGTGAGCTCGGCACCACCCCGACCCGACCCCGCAAACCCAGCACCACCCCGACCCGACGCGGCGAGCTTGGCGTGGATCCGGGCTGCTGCCGCGTGCCGTGAGTGCCAGGTCTGGCGTAACTCGGCCTCCGCGGTTTGCGCGGCTAAGCGGGCGGCACCGAGGCGAGCGTTGAGAACCGCGATCTGGGCGTCCAGGCGGACTACTTCGGCCGCATCGGGATCCGGGCCTCGACCGCAACCAGGGCAGCCGCTGTCAAGATCGGCGAGGGCCCGGCAGTACGGGCACGGATACGAGGTCACGCCGGGAATCCTCGTCGCGGCCGGCGCGGACCGATTGAGTTGGCGTACTCAAAAGGCCGACCAGGACGCCCAGCGCCGGACCTGGATTTCCAGGAAGGGGCCTGGCGGCGGCGCCGTCACGTATTGCGGGTACTTCGCGGTCAGCGCCGCCAGCCCGGCGGCCGACGATTCGAGCACCCGGGCCACGCCGTCGGCGCGCACCCACCACAGCCGGCTCCAGTCGTCGTCGTAGTGGTCGGCGATCACGCTGACCCGCGGCTCGTGGGCGATGTTCGCGAGCCGGCGCAGCGCCGTGTGCCGCTTCGCCTTGCCGTCGACCGCGCTGTAGATCACCTCTCCGGCCGGGGCGAACTCGGCCGGGGCGAATCCGGCCAGGGCGAACACCAGCGGCACCAGGTGTGGCGCGCCCGTCTCGTCGACCGTGGCGAGGTGCGCCACCCGGGCGTTCGCGAAGTGTTCCTTCACCGGCCGATCAGGTCGGCGATGGCCGCCTCCCACTTCTCCAGGGCCGCCTCGACCACGCTCCACGGACCGGACGGCAGCCAGTACGAGGCCCGGCGCACGCCCGCGTTCTCGAGTTGCTCGAGCGCCTTCGGGTCCGGCGGCACGCTGAGTACCTGCACCTCGATCGGCCGGTCGGCGCGGGCCCGCAACTCGGCGATCCGCTCGAACAGGTTCTGGTCGTGCCATTGCGGGAACCAGCCGTCAGCCCAGGCCAGCACCCGGTCGAGAACGGTGGGCCCGCCGCCGCCGATGAGCACCGGCGGGTACGGCTGCTGGGCCGGCTTGGGCCAGGACCAGATCCGGTCGAAGCTCACGAACCTGCCCTGGAACGAGGCCTCGTCCTGGGTCCAGATGGCCTGCATGGCCTGGACGCGTTCGGTCAGCAACGCCATCCGGGTCTTCGGGTCGGTGCCGTGGTTGGCCATCTCCTCGCGGTTCCAGCCGGCGCCGACGCCGAACTCGAACCGCCCGCCGCTGAGCTGGTCGACGCTGGCGACCTCCTTGGCCGTGATGATCGGATCCCGCTCGACGACCAGGCAGACCCCGCTGCCGACGCGCAGCCGGGTGGTGGCCGCCGCGGCCGCGGTCAACGCCACGAACAGGTCGTACGTGTGCCAGTACTTGCGCGGCAGTTGCCGGCTCCCGTCGCCCCACGGGCTCTGCCGACTCGCCGGGATGTGCGTGTGCTCGGCGAAGAAGAGGGCGTCCTGGCCCCGTTCCTCCGCGTGCCGGGCGATCGTGCCCGGGCCGAGACCGTCGTGGGTGGGGAAATATCCGACGCCAAACTCCATACCGCCGACCCTAGCGCCGGTGCAGGGTGAGGATCAGGTCCACCACCAGCGCCGTCCAGCCGGTCTGGTGCCAGGCGCCCAGACCGGCGCCGTTGTCGCCGTGGAAATACTCGGGGAAGATGACCAGGTCTTTCCAGTCCGGGTGGGTCTGCAGCGTCTCGTTGGCGCCATAAATCGGGCGGCGCCCCCACGAGTCGGGCACGAAGAGCGAGACCAGCCGGCGGGAGAGGTCGTCCGCGATCTCGGTCAGCGACACCTTCACGCCCGAGCCGGTCGGGTATTCGGCCATCAGGTCCGGGCCGTAGAACGCGGCGAACTCGCGCAGCGCCTCGATCAGCAGGTAGTTGACCGGCATCCAGACCGGGCCGCGCCAGTTCGAGTTGCCGCCGAACAGTCCGCTGGTGGACTCGGCCGGCTCATAGCCGACGGTGAAGTCCGAGCCGCCGAGCGACACCGTGAACGGCTTCTCCAGGTGCGCGCGGGAAAGCGTTCTGAGCCCGTACGCGGACAGGAACTCCTCGGGGTCGAGCATCCGGGCCAGGATCCGGAGCAGCTGATCTTGGCCCACCATCGACAGCAGCCGCTGCTGGCGGCCGTCGGCCGACAGCCGGCGGGCACTGATCACGTCGGCGTACTCGCTCTGGTTGGCCTGCAGCCAGCGCAGCCGGGCCGCCAACTCGGGCAGCCGGGACAGGGTGGCCGCGCTGAGCCGGGTGGTCGCCGCGAGCGGCAGCAGGCCGACGATCGAGCGCGCCTTGAGCGGCATCTTGTGCCCGTCGGGCAGCCGCAGCACGTCGTAAAAGAAGCAGTCCTCGTCGTCCCAGAGCCCCTGCCGGTACGCGGCCTCGGCGATGTACGCGAAGTGTTCGAAGAACTTCGTCGCCATGTCCTCGTAGGTGCGGTCGTGCAGCGCCAACTGGATCGACATGTCCAGCAGGTTGAGCGCGTACATGGCCATCCAGCCGGTGCCGTCGGACTGCTCGAGCACCCCGGCCACCGGCAGGGCCGCGGACCGGTCGAACGGGCCCACGTTGTCCAGCCCGAGGAAGCCGCCCTCGAAGACGTTGTTGCCGCCGACGTCCTTGCGGTTGACCCACCAGGTGAAGTTGAGCAGCAGCTTGTGCATGATCCGGGCCAGGAAGTCGTGATCGTGGCCGCCGTCGATCTCGAAGACCCGCAGCGCCGCCCAGGCGTGCACGGGCGGGTTCACATCGCCGAAGGCCCACTCGTACGCGGGGATCTGGCCGTTGGGGTGCATGTACCACTCCCGTAACAGCAGCAGGAGCTGGGCCTTGGCGAAGCCCGGGTCCACCCGAGCGATCGAGACACAGTGGAACGCCAGGTCCCAGGCCGCGTACCAGGGGTACTCCCACGGGTCGGGCATCGAGATCACGTCGAAGCTGTTCATGTGCCACCAGGCGTTGTTGCGCCCGTAGGTGCGGCCCGGCGGTGGCGGGGCGGAGCCCTGGTCGCCGTGCAGCCACTGCTTCACGTCGAAGTGGTAGAACTGCTTGCCCCACATCAGCCCGGCGATACCTTGGCGGGCGACGGCGGCCTCCTCGGCGGAGGCGGCCTCCGGGATCACCTCGGCGAAATACTCATCGGCTTCGGTCTCGCGGGCGGACAGCACCGCTGCGAATCCCGCGCCGAGATCGAGCGGCGGGGGCGGCTCGTCGGTCTGGGCCAGCCGCAGCCGGATCTGCCGGGTCTCCCCCGCCGCCAGGGTCAGCTCGTAGTGCAGCGAGCCTTTCGTGCCGACCCCGGCCGGGTTGATCGTGGGCGCGCCGGCCACCACGAAGTCGTTGATGCCGTCCTTGGGGAACATGCTGGTGCCCGGCTGCCCCCAGAGCCGCTGCGCGTTGGTCTCGTTGTCACACATCAGCGCCGGCGGCGCCGCCTCCCCCTCGAGGGTGATCGAGCCGAGCCCGCGGTGCCGCCCGTGCAGCCGCCCCGGCGTGCCCTCGATCGCCGGGACCGGTCTGTTCGGCGCGCCCCAGGACCAGGTGTTGCGGAACCAGAGCGTCGGCAGCACGTGCAGGGTGGCCGGCTCCGGACCGCGGTTGGCCACGGTGACGACGATGCACATGTCGTTCACGTCGGCCTTGGCGTAGTCGACGTTCACCACCCAGTACCGGTCCTGCTCGAAGACACCGGTGTCGATCAGCTCGTACTCCGGCTCCTCCCGCGTGCGGTGCCCGTTGACCCGGACCAGCTCGTCGTACGGGAAAGCGGCCTGTGGGTAGTGATAACGCCAGCGCATCCAGCTGTGGGTGGGCGTGGAGTCCAGATACCACCAGTACTCCTTGGCGTCCTCGCCGTGGTTGCCGCCGTCACCGCCCAGGCCGAAGATTCTCTCCTTGAGAATCGGATCCTCGCCGTTCCAGAGCGCGAGCGCGAAACAGAAGGTCTGCCGGTCGTCGCAGACACCACCCATGCCGTCGTCGTTCCACCGATAGGCCCGCGAGCGGGCGTGATCATGCGGAAAGTAATCCCAGGCCGTGCCATGCTCGCTGTAGTCCTCCCGGACCGTGCCCCAGGCCCGCTCGGCCAGGTAGGGACCCCACGCGCGCCAGGGCTCAGCACCCGAGTCGGCCTGCGCCAGGCGTAAGCGTTCCGCCACGCCGCCACTCACCCCCGCAACTCGATCTTCAACCCGCAGTCGACCACACTGAGATTGTTACCGGGCCGTGTTACGGGCGACTAACAAGGGCCGCATCCCGTTCACATTCGGCGGGTTTCTAGGAGCATTAACCCCATAAACCCCAAAACCATGCTTTCGTACGGGCACAGCGCCCCGCCGAGCGAGAACGTCAAACCTCGGGTTCTCTAGGCTGTCACCCGCCGCGTGGACGGCCTTCGTGAAGCCAACCGGCCCGTCGGCAAGGGAGTCGCATGCCCCGTCTGAGATCGTTCGCGCGGGCCGGTCGGCTGGCCTGGCTCGGACCGGCCGACCTCACCGTCGCGACGGCCGACAATCTCGCGTTCCCCCGCCCGGAAAAGGTGGCGGCGTTCGCCGTGAGCCTCGCGGCCAACGGCGTGAACAGGGCGCTGCTGCGGGCTCACCGCGGCTGGATCGGCCTCTACGCGGCGGTGGGCCTCGTGGTCGTCGCTCTCGGCCCCGTCGTACCCGCCCTGGTCGGATCCGTCGCGGACCACCTGCGCGGCGGCTCGGCCCCCGGCAGGCTGATCGGTGTGACGATTGGCGCCGTCGCGCTGGCCGCGGTCGCCCGCTGGCTGTCCACCTGGCTGGTCCGCGGACTCGTGTACCAGATGACCCACCTGATCAAGCTCGCCGTCTTCGGCCGGCTGCAAGTCGTCCGCCCCCAATGGCTCGCAGCCGAGGGCCGGTCCCCGAGCACCTACCTGATGACCGCACCCATCCAGCTGGCTCAGCTCGCCTTCGCCGCCCAGTTCCTGGTCAACGCCGTGCTGGTGACGGTCCTGCTGGGCTACCTGGTGGCGGTGTTCGGCGGCACCGGCATCGTCGTCGCCGTCCTCACCGGGCTGATCGTCGCCGGCTGGCAGCGCCTCGCCGGCCGCCAAGCGGTCCGGATGCACCGCTACATCGAGCACGGACACCTCCGGATCGCCCTGGTCGACACGGTGACCCGGCACTGGCAGGCGATCGGACGGCAGCAGTGGGAGGCGCCCGTGCTGGAAGGCGCGGACCGGGCACGCTCCGGCCAGTTCGACGCGCTGCGCGCCAGCGCCCGTCCGAGTGCGCTGCTCGGCGCGGTCGACGGCGGCATCACCCCATTCGTCTGCCTGGCCGCGCTCGCGGTGTTCGACTGGCTCTCCGACGCGCGGCTCGGCAGCGGCCTGGCGCTGCTGCTGGTCGTCCAATTGTTGATCGCGGCGATCCGGGAGAACGTCCAAACCTACGGCGCGGTCGTCTGGGCGGCCGGGATGGCCCGCGACGTCGAGGTCCTCTTCCGCGAAGCCCCGCTGGTGGAAACCGCGCCGCTGGCCGCCCCGGCCGGTTCGGTGCGAATCGGCGAGGCCACGCTGCCGCCGGGCGCCCGGGTGGCCCTGCTCGGCGCCGACGACAACGTGCGCCGCGTGCTGGAAGCGCTCACCGGCGCGACCGGGCCCACCCCGGACACCGCGGCGGTGGCCGGAAGCCTGACCACGGTCGCGCGCGGCGAGCCAGAGCTCGACGGCTCCATCGCCGCGAACATCACCCTGTGGACCACTCCGGACCCGGCCCGCTACGCCGCGGCGGTGGACCGCTCAGGCCTGCGCGGCACGCTAGACCGCCGCGCGGACGCCGACACGGCCACGCTCAGCACCGGTCAACGACGGCTCTCGGACGGCGAATCCGTCCGCCTCGGCATCGCCCGAGCCTGGTACCAGGCGCCGGACGTGCTCGTGCTCGACGACGTGCTCTCGGCCCTCGACCCGGCCACCGCGGCGGCGGTCGCGGACGGCGTGTTCGGCCCGGCGGACGGCCCGACCCGGATATACGCCGGCACCCGCGCCGACCCGGCCGCCTGGGTGGAGCACGTGGTCCTCTGCGGCACGGGCGAACCGGCCGTGCTCAATCGGGCGGCGGCAACCGAGGAAGCCATCGCGGCAGTGCTGCCCGCCGCCGAGGCAGCCCGCTGGAGCAAAGCGCTGAACACCCCCGCAAAGCCAACCACAAACCAACCGCCCCCGGCACCACCCGCCCCCGGAGCACCGCCCGCCCTCGGAGCACCGCCCGCCCTCGGAGCACCGCCCACCCACGGGAAGGTGCCCGACCTCGGAGCACCGCCCACCCACGGGAAGGTGCCCGACCTCGGAGCACCGCCCAACCTCGGGAAGGTGCCCACCCCCGGGGCATCGCCCACCCCTGGGGCATCGCCCACCCCTGGGGCATCGCCCACCCTCGGGGAGGTGTCGGTGCTCGCCGGGGTGGAGGTGGAGACGGACGTCGCCGCGTCGCGGTTGCGGGACGCCGCGGCTCATCTGCTCGGGCTCTTCGCCAGGCCCGTGCTCGCGATGCTGTGGCTGATCGTCGCCGCGCTGGTCGTTGTCGACCTGGCCACCGCGGGGATCCTCGGCCGGGCGACGATCTCAATGCCGGCGTTGGCCCTGCTCGCGGTCGCCGGGACCGTCCTCTCCGGGCTGCACCGGCTGGTCGTGAAGCTCGGACCGCTGGCCGCGACCCGCGCCCTGCACCAGCAGATCCTCGGCCGGATCCTGCGGCGCGGGCTGCCGTCCGGCTCGGCCACCGCGGCGGGCCGATTCACCGAAGACTTCACAACCGTCGAGCTCTACTCGCCCACGATCCTCATCGGCGGCGCCCAAGCGGTGGTGGCGACGGTGGTTTCGGTCGCGGCCATGGCCCTGGCCACCCCGATCGTGCTCGTCGGCGTGGCGCTGCTGGCGGCATTGGCGGCGATGAGCTACCCGCGGCTGCGGCGCGCAAGCGTGCGGGGCCGGGCGTTGCTGGCCGCGACCCGGGGACCCGTGCGCACCTACAGCGGGGCGATCACCGGCACGCGCACCTTCGCGCTGAGCAGCGGGCTGCGCCCCGGCTTCGCCCACCGCTACCGGGACCTGATCGCCATGGAGCATGTGGCGATCTACGCGGCGCACGGAGCACGCATGGCCATTATCGCGGTGGTCGAAACCGCCGGCGTGGCCCTGTTCGCCGCGACCGTGGTGGCCGCCGCGCTCGCCCCCGTGGGCCTAGCCGGCCTGATCGCGGTCGCCGTCTACGCCTCGTACGCGATCGGTCAACGCCTCGCGGCACTTGCCGAGGCGCACACCGAGGTGGACGCGACCACCCAGGTCCTGGGCCGGGTGTCGGACCTGCTCGCCGAGCGGGCCTTGCCCCGGCAACGAGACACCCGCCGAGGGCCGACCACTGCCGCCGACGTCCTGGCGTGGCTCGCGCCAGACCTCGGCAGCGACTTCCCCGCCGGCCGGGGCTTGATCACGGAGAAGCTAGTGACAGCGGTACACGGCCGGACCGTCGAACCGGTTTCCGTCGCCGTCCACAGCGGCCAGCTCGCGGCCATCCGCGGCGGATCGGGGGCGGGCAAGAGCGTGCTCCTGCGTACCATCGCCGGGTTTGCCCCGATAGCCGGCGGGGCGGTGCTGGTGGCCGGGCTCCCACCCGCGCCCTATGAGCGAGCCGGCCGGGCCGTGCTGCGGCTGGTGGAAAACGACCCGCCGCCGCTGCCGATCCCGCTGGCCCAGGCCTGCACGCCGGACGCCGCCGACCTCGCGGCCAAGTGGTCCGCCGAGCTCGGCATCGCCCCGCCCGACCTACACCGGCAGGTCGGCGCGCTCGAACCGGCGCAGCGACAGATCGTGGCACTCGCCACCGCCTGCGTGGCCGAACCGCAGATCCTGCTCATCGACGAAACGACCAGCAGCCTCGACCCGGCCCGCGAACGCCGACTACTCGGCCTGGTCCGCAGCCGCCTACCCGCCGCGGCGATCATCGCCGTCCTGCACCGTCCCGACAACGTCGACCTCGCCGACGTCGAGATCACCGTAGGCGGAACCTAGGCGAGCCAGCCGGGGCGGATAAGGCCAGCTTCGTACGCGTAAACGACGAGTTGGGCGCGGTCACGGGCGCCGAGTTTGACCATCGCGCGGCTGACGTGGGTCTTGGCAGTCGCCGGGCTGATCACTAGCCGACCGGCGATCTCATCGTTGGACAGGCCCTCGGCGACCAGCACCATGACCTCGCGTTCCCGATCGGTGAGCTGTTCGAGCTGCTGCTCGGCGGCCTCGGGCGGCAGCGCGGTCCGGCCCCGCCCACCCGCAGTGGCGAACTCCCCGATCACCCGGCGCGTGACACTCGGCGAAAGCAGGGCATCACCGGCCGCCACAGCACGCACACCGCGCAACAACTCCACCGGCTCGGTGTCCTTCACGAGAAAGCCCGACGCGCCGGTACGCAGCGCCTCGAACACGTACTCGTCAAGCTCAAACGTGGTCAGAATGACCACCTTGATCCCGGCCAACGCGGGATCGGCGACAATCCGCCGGGTGGCCTCGAGGCCATCGACACCCGGCATGCGGATATCCATCAACACGACGTCCGGCCTTTTCAGCGAGGCCAGCCGCACGGCCTCAATCCCATCCCCCGCCTCGGCGACGACCTCGATGTCCGGCTCGGCGTTCAGCAACGCTCGAAAACCGGCCCGGACCAGCGCCTGGTCATCGGCCAGCAGCACGGAAATCATCGGCTCTCCCTGTTCGGCCCGCCGCCGGGCACACGCACGGGGTCGCGATCCGCGTCAGTCTCGGGGTGGGGCCGACCTTCGACCTCGGCCGAGGCCTCGCCTTCACCCCGACTCCCAGCCTCGACGCCGTGCCGCTCACCAGCACCAACCTCATGCCGCACCCCAGCCTCAGCCACCGCCTCGACCCCATGCCGGCCACCAGCACCAGCACCGACTTCATGCCGGACGCCGGCCTCAGCCACCGTCTCGCCCTCACCCCGGGTCGCAGCTTCGGCTTCGGCTGTCCTACCGGCGGCGGGCTCAGCGTTCACCGCTACAGTGGAGCCGCCGCGAACGACCGCCCCGCCGGCAGACTGCGGCCCAGCGGACTGCGGCCCAGCGGGCGATTTGTCTGGAGTAGTGGGGAGGTCGGCTGCGACCTCGAAGCCGCCGTCCGGGAGCGGACCGGCTGTCAGGCTGCCGCCGAGGCTCTCCGCCCGGGCCCGCATACCGGTGATGCCGCTGCCCCGATCCTCGTCCTGGTCGGGTTCCGCGACGCCGTCGTTGCGGACAGTCAACCGCAGCTCGCCGGCGGCGTACTCAATGCCCACCTCGGCCGCCGACCCCGGCGCCGCATGCCGGCGCACATTGGTCAGCGCCTCCTGCACAATGCGGTAGGCCGCCCGGTCCACCTCCGCGGGCAGCGGCCGCCGCGGCCCCACGATCGTCGTCGTCACCTCAAGGCCGGCGTCCGCGGTCAGGTCGGCGAGCCGGTCCAGGCCAAGCGCGGGCTGGCGCGGCGCCGCCTCTTCCTCGGGCCGCAGCACACCGAGCACCGCACGCACCTCGCGCAGAGCCTCCGCGCTCGCCGTCTTGATCGCGGTCAACGCCTCGCGAGCCTGCTCGGGCCGATTGTCCATCAGATGCAGGCCGACACCCGCCTGCACATTGATCAGGGACAGGTGATGCCCAAGCACGTCGTGCAGCTCCCGGGCGATCCGTAGCCGCTCCTCGGAGGCCTGCCGCCGCTCCTGCTCCTCATGGGCCCGCGCACGCTCCGCCCGCACCTTCACCATCTCGGCGTAGTGCTCGACCCGCACCTTAGCCGCGCCGCCCAACATGACCGTCAGCCCCAGCCCAACCCCGAGCAGCAGCGCGACGCGCAGATCGGCGCGGGCCGCCACCGGCACCCCGAGCGGTGCCGCAAAAACCCACAAAATCAGGACGTACGCGAGATAGCCCGCAGCCGCCGTCACCACGGCGGACCGGCGCAGCCCACGCTTGGCGGCGGTGAACAACGCGACCACCGGCGCGACGGCATAAGTCCAGCGCGGCTCGGTAAGCAGCCCGAACCCAATCGAAGCCGCGGCGGCCACCGCAAGCGTCACGATCGGCGCCTTGTTCCGCGCCCCCAGCACAAGCGGACCCAGCAGCAGCAACGCATACGCCAGCAGGTCGGCAGGCTCGGCGATAGCGCCCGCAGCGGTCCAGTTACCAAAAATGTGGAAGCCCAGCGCGATGACCATCGCCCCGCCCGGCCCCGGACCCCGCCGAGACCGCCGCCCCCGTTCGGCCTGAGCCCACGGCGGATGCCAGTCACGTCCCCCCGGCACGGTCGTAACCCGCCCGGACTCGGACATGACCCGCCCCCACTCAGAACTGGCCCGCCCTCGCCCGGTCATAGCCCGCCCCTGCTCAGACATGGCCCAGCCCTCGACGCGCGCCGACCGACCGGATTGGTCGCTCGGGCGGTGGTTTCGGCGCCGGCGTGTCACGGATTCGACGCTACGGCACCGCGCTACGCCGTGGCATCGGTGCGTGGTCGCGGACCGTCTGCGCCCAGCGGAGTACACCGCCCGGCCCGGCTACGCCCCGGGTGGTACGAATCCGGGCCGGTGTGCGCCCGCGGCGGCTCGCACGATGCTCCCGGTGACCGACGCGGCGGGGACCGTTTCGGGCGACTCTGGAGTCCAGTCTCGCCCCGTCATGGAGGTCACCGTGAACGACACCACCTGGTCCGGGCCTAACCGGCTCCGCACCTCCGACACCGAGCGCGAAGAGGTCGCCACGATCCTGCGCGCCGCGATGGCCGAAGGCCGGCTCACCCTCGAGGAGGGCGAGGAACGACTCGCTTCCGTGTACGCCGCGAAGTTCCGCGACGAGCTTGCCCCGCTCACCGCGGACTTGCCGGGCGGCGGGCGGCGCGCGCTCGCCGACACGCCGGAGGCCCGCGCCGCGACACGCCGAGGCTTCCGCCGACACGCCGGGTTCGCCTTCATCCTGGCCGCCGCGCTCACCGGCCTGTGGGTGCTCTCCGGCGCGCACTTCTTCTGGCCGGCCATCCCCATCGTGTTCCTGTTCATGAGCCTGATCAGGCACAACCGCCACCACCACCACGCCATTTACGGGTACCACCACGGCCACCCGCACCGGGTCGCGCCGTGGAACTCACCGGACTACCGGTGATCATCAACACTCCTTAGTGGACGTGGCGGTCGTTGAATGCCCCTCCCCGCTCTGCGACAGTGATCGGGTTTGCCCCCGGCCACTGCCGCAGAGCGGGGGTATGGGGAGAGGACAACCGCATGATGGGTCCGTCGCACGCATTGTCGGGCGCGGCCGTTTGGCTGGCCGGCAGCTGGGCTTTGGACCAATTCGCCGGGTACGGGCAGTCTCCGCTTGCGATCGGCGTGGGCACCGCGGTCTGCGCGGGTGGAGCGCTCTTGCCCGATCTGGACCTGTCCGGCCGGGTCACCCGCAACCAGGGCGGCGCCACGGTGGCCCGGACGTTCGGCGTGGTCTCGCTGTTCGTGGCGGAGGTCATCGAGAAGCTCTCCCTAGGCGTCTACATGGCGACCAAGCTGAGCCGCGACCCGCACCGCGAGAACGGGCACCGCACGCTGACCCACACGCTGCCGTTCGCGGCCCTGGTCGGCTGGGGCACAACGGCGCTGGCCGCGCATTTCGGCAAGTGGGCCGTCGTTGTCATCGTGTTCTTCATGGCCGGCCTGGCCCTGCGCGGCCTCTTCGACAAGTGGGCCGAGCGCGCGGGCTGGCTGATCGTCACGATCGTCTCCGGAGTGATCGCGTTCTTCACCAGCGTGAATCTGCCGGGCGACCGCGGCTACCCGATGCTGGGCCTGGCGGTCGGCGTCGGCTGCTTCGTACATCTGCTCGGCGACATGATCACCAAGAACGGCGTCCCGATCCTCTGGCCGATCCCGCTGGGCCGCCGCACCTGGCGCATGGTCGGCATCCCGAACGCAATAGCGGTAAAGGTCGGCGGAACCGCCGAGGTCGTCGTCCTGCGCACGGTTTTCACGGTCGTCGCCCTGCTCGCGGTCTTCGGCCTCTTCTTCCCCACCGTCCTTCGCAAATTCAACATCGAGCTACCGAACGGCTAGCCGGGTCGGCCCGCACGCCCCGGGGCGCTGCCGGACCTGTTGATCGGCGCATAGACCTGGCCAGGGCCGGGGTCCACCGGCTCCGGCCAGGCCCGCTGTCAGCGTAGGAAGCGGCCGAGCAGGCTCAGGTCGGCCGGGCTGAGCCGCTCGGAGCTGGTATTCGCCTGGTGCCAGTAGGGGTAGCGCAGCGGCTCGCCGCTGACGTCGTCGAGCGCGGCGATCTCGTCGTCGCTCAACGTGAGGTCGGCGGCGGCGAGGTTGTCACGCAGGTGCTCGGGCGTCCGGGCGCCGATGACCAGCGAGGTCACCGCCGGCTTGGCCAGCAGGTAGGCCAGCGAGACCCGGGCCGCCGACACCCCGTGCGACTCGCCGATCTTCACCGCGGTCTCGATGGTGTTGTACAGCTTGTCCTCGTCGTTGACCGGGGGCTCCGACCACTCGCTCAGGTGGCGGCTGCCGGCCGGCGCGGTGACCCCGCGGCGATACTTGCCGGAGAGCAGGCCGCCGGCCAGCGGGCTCCAGACCAGGATGCCCAGCCCCTGGTCGATCGAGACCGGGACGAGCTCCGTCTCGGCGTCCCGGTTTTGCAGCGAGTAGTAGATCTGCTGGCTGGCGAACCGCTCCAGCTGCCGGGAATCCGAGACGGCCAGGGCCTTCATCAGGTGCCAGGCCGCGTAGTTTGAGGCGCCGATGTAGCGGACCTTGCCGCTGCGGACGAGGTCGTCCAGGGCGGTCAGGGTTTCCTCGAGCGGTGTTTGCCCGTCCCACTCGTGGAGCTGATAGAGGTCGATGTAGTCGGTGCGCAGTCGGCGCAGGCTGGCCTCGGCGGCCCGGATGATGTGGTGCCGCGACAGGCCGGCGTCGTTGGCGCCGTCACCCATCGGCATCCGCACCTTCGTGGCGATCAGCACCTCCTCGCGGGCGGACCCGAGGGCCTCGCCGAGAATCTCCTCAGCGAGCCCGGCGGAGTAGATGTCGGCGGTGTCGATGAGGTTGACACCGGCGTCCCGGGCGATCGCGATCTGCTCGCGCGCGCCGTCGACGTCGATCTGGCCGACCGGGCTGGCCCACCCGGTCCCGCCGAAGCCCATGGTGCCCAGGGTGAAGGTGGACACGCGCAGGCCGGTACGCCCAAGTTGCCGATACTCCATCGTCGTTCCCCTCTCAACGTGCCTCTGTCCGGGCTCGTTTCGACACTAGCGTTCGGATCAGGTGCCCGAACCGCCTGTGGATAACCGCACCGACGCGGTAAAGATGGGGTGTGTATGAAACCGACGACCGGGTTGACGCATACATCTCGGCGTTGCCCGGATGGCAGCAGGATGTTCCGGCAGATCATCGCGAACAATCGGGCCGGCGGCTGGCGCGAGCTCAAACGTGAGGGCTGACCGATCCCGCGAGACCGTAAACTTAGCCGCGTGGCTGCCCGCTTCGACGCCCTCGAGCATGCTGTCGACCTCGTTGAGTTCTTTTCCACCGGCCCAGGGAGCCCCGCTCGTGAGTGAGCGACCGTATGTGTTGCTGAGTTGCGCCGCATCGATTGACGGCTACATCGACGATGCCACCGAGGACAGGTTGCTGCTGTCCAACGACGCCGACTTCGACCGGGTCGACGTTGAGCGGTCGCGCTGTGATGCGATCCTCGTCGGCTCCACGACGATCTGCAACGACAATCCTCGGCTGCTGGTCCGCTCCCAGGCCCGCCGGGACGATCGCGTCGCCCGCGGGCTGCCGGCGACACCGACGAAGGTCACGATCACCCGCTGCGGAGAGCTCGACGCCACCGCCCAGTTCTTCGCGACGGGCGAAACCGACAAGATCGTCTACTCGGCGAGCTCCGCGTTCGACAAGACTCGGCAAAATGTCGGGGATGTCGCAACGGTTGTCGATGCCGGTGAGCCGGTCGACCTCTCGCTCGCCATGGCCGACCTAGCCGCCCGCGGCATCACGAAACTCATGGTCGAGGGCGGTTCCACCATGCACACCCAGTTCCTCGCCGCCGGGCTCGCCGACGAGTTGCAGCTGGTCGTGGCCCCCTTCTTCGTGGGCGACTCGCAGGCTCCACGATTCGTCAACGACGGCCGCTTCCCATGGACATCGCACCATCGTGCCCGCCTCGCCGAGGTAACCCAGATCGACGACGTGGTCCTGCTGCGCTACGCCCTGTCCGACCGATACGGCACAACATGAGCGAACGCACCGTGCGGCACAGGACCGCACCAAACAACGACCCCGCCCGCAAGGGCCACAAGCGCAGGCCAGAGGCAGACACCGCATGAGCGACGCCACCGAGGCGGACCGGCAATGGCTGGGCTCGGCGATCGAGCTGTCCCGGCTGTCACCGCCCACCCAGACCAACTACGCGGTCGGTGCGATCATCGTCGACCACGAGGGCGCGGCTTTGGCCACGGGTTTCACCGGTGAAATCGGTCCCCGCGATCATGCGGAAGAAGTGGCTCTCGCCAAGCTGGCGGACCGGCAGGGGCTCAACCTCGCCGAGGCGACCATCTACAGTTCGCTGGAGCCCTGCACCGCCCGCAAGTCACGCCCCGGCACCTGCACGGACCTGATCCTCGCCGCCGGCATCAAACGGGTGGTCATAGCGCTGCGCGAGCCGCTCCTGTTCGTCGACTGCCACGGCGTCGAGACGCTCCGCGAACGCGGGATCGACGTCATCGAGATTAGCGACCTGGGACGCCAGGTCCGCGAGATCAACGCACACGTCCTCGACCACGGCTACGCCGACGGCATCCGCCAAGCCTGACCCCACACCAGGCAAGCCCACCGCCACACCGACAACAGCCGCCCAAGTCTGCAGCCACACCGACAACACCCGCCGAGACTGAGCCCACGCGGCGGAAGCCCGAGCAAGTTCCGTACCTGAGCCCGCAGCGGAACCCGCCAGGCAAGTTCGTTCAGCCCGACCGACTATCCGACCTTCCTGGGGCCTGCACAGCTCACCGAAGCAGCCACGCGCTAAGCGGCATCCGCATAGCACTCCACGATGGACACATCCAGCGGGAAACGGACCGCTGTCTCACCGAACAGCAGCCGTCCCGCCCCCACCGCGCTGGCCCGGACCGCCTCGGCCACCACCTCCGCCTCCTCCGCCGGGCAGTGCACCACCACCTCGTCGTGCACGAAGAAGACCAGCTCGGCGCGGGTGCCCTCGAGCGCCGTGCGCAGCGAAGCCAGCAGTACCAGCGCCCACTCGGCCGCCGTGGCCTGGATGACGAAGTTGCGCGTGAAGCGGCCCCTGGCCCGGCCCGAGGCACCGCCCTGTGGCGTTTCCGCCGAGCCGACCTCCTCCGGGGGCTCCAGGCCCGCGTCGCGCCAGGCCGTCGACGCCGGTGGGCAGGTGCGGCCGAGCCAGGAACGGACCAGGCCGCCCGCCTCGCCGGTGCGGGCCGCCGCCTCCACATACTCGAAGGCGGTCGGGTAGCTCTGCCGGAGCACCGCGAGGGCCGGGATCGCGGCGCCGCCGGTCTGCCCATACATGGCGCCGAGCAGGGCCACCTTGGCGCGGGCTCGGTCATCGTCGAAGGAGTCGGCGGCCAGGGCGGCGTAGAGGTCACCGGCTGCGGCCGCGCCGGCCAGGCGGGCGTCGCCGGAGACCGCGGCGAGCACGCGCGGCTCGAGCTGGCCGGCGTCGGCGACCACGAAGCGCCAGCCCTCGTCGGCGACCACGGCGCGGCGAACCACCTTCGGCACTTGGAGGGCGCCGCCGCCGCGGGTGGCCCAGCGGCCCGAGACCACGCCGCCGGGCACATACTCGGGGCGGAAGCGGCCCCGGCTCACCCAGGCGTCGCACCAGGCCCGGCCGTGCGCCGTCCAGATGCGGTAGAGCTCTTTGTACTCCAGCAGTGGCTTGACCGCCGGGTGTTCGACCTTGCGGAGCACCCAGGCTCGGGTGTTGGGGACGTCGACGCCGGCCTTGGCGAAGGCGCGCAGCACCTCGGCGGGTGAATCCAGATGCAGCCCGTGCACGCCGAAGGCCTCGTTGACCTCGGCGGAGAGCTCGGCCAGGCGGCGGGGCGGCCCGACCGGCTGGGGCGGGCCGAGCAGATCGCGCAGCAACTCGTCGTGGATGTCGGCGCGCCAGGGGAGCCCGACGTGGCCCATTTCCGCGCCGATCAGCGCCCCGGCCGACTCGGCGGCGACGAGCAGCCGGAACCGGCCCGGGTGCTCGGTGGCGGCCACCCGAGCGAGCTGGTCGGCGAACACCCCGGTCAGCTCTCGGAGCCGCTCGGGACCGGCGGCGACCGACGGGCCCGGCGTGGTCTCGAAGAGCGC
>Ga0307512_10003577_pt1 | contig 17844 bp, 24 predicted proteins | sample 14_EM_MG_FD_200267 | JGI IMG/M metagenome (GOLD analysis project Ga0307512, IMG submission 200267) | Populus trichocarpa ectomycorrhiza microbial communities from riparian zone in the Pacific Northwest, United States - 14_EM | ecosystem: Host-associated > Plants > Roots > Unclassified | place...
GCATAATCTAATTTGACTTTGGATATGATAGGACGAGGTCCGCTCTAGACACTCGAAATATTACTTTGCTAAGGACATGCTTGCGTCTGCTCCCGAGGCAAAGACTGATGCTGCGCCTGCGCAGGTCATGGCCGATGCTGGGGCAGCTGCTGCTGCTCCAGAGGAGGCGCGCGGGAAAAAGCGGGCACGCGCAGAGGACTTCTTGTAATTCACCGGACGGTATTGAAGAGCGTTGGGAGGCGAAATAAAAAGGGAGGGTTGAAGGAGGCGGAGGCTTACCAGTCCGTCCCCTCTGCTCGCGCTCTGTGCAAGCCGATTTCACTACTCATCTCATTTACTTCTCGAGGGTCGAAACTCTAGAAATGATGTAGAGGGTCTGTCCACGTGGGGTCAATGCTGGTGCGGGCTTTTTTTTTTGCTTCTTCCTTTTTCCCCTTGGGGTTCTGTCATGTGTCTTTCGAAATATGTACGGTTGGTCCTTCATTTTTTCCCTACCTGTGCTTATGTCTGTCTGCCGAACGAATACCTAACAAGGTTCGTGGTGATGTGAATGATGTGAATACTAGTAGTCCGACAAGAAATGCCGCTGGCTAATTCCTCCGAGGTCAATGCATGATGCACGTGAGCAGTTTTGTCAGGTGCAGTATCTACTGCTGGCACCACATTGGCACCATATGGTCTCACGCGTTTATGCCTATAAAATAATGTCGTGATGAAAACCTCTTGAAGTCCACGTCTGTATACTCTATCTTTCATCTCTTCAGCTCATAGTGCCTAGATGGTTGACGTTGGGCCACAAAATACGCATCCGCTCCCGGAGAACGCATTACCTGTAGCAGGTCCGCACTGGGACGCTCATGTCCCAGTCCCCTGCCAGTCACAAGCACCGCCGCCGCCTCACCAGCGTCCGGGTCCAATCCAACCACGTGCCCATGTTAATGAACCACAAAATGCGGTAGTCAGAAACGGCATCGTCACCTCCCATCACAAACACTCATGTGTTGTTTATCAGTTCCCACCGGCGAATGATGTCGGTAATCGCCAACCCGATGAGGATATACTTCCGCCCGTCGGGAACATTGCTGGACGAGGGCAACCACAAGAGCTCGGGTACAATGGCATGGGTTATGATTTGGTCCATTATCCCCCTCCGCCTCCTCCGCCCCCTGCGGTGGGTAGTATCTATCCTTGTGACATCCCTCCTCGTCCTCGTCATTGACAGTGCTCAGGGCCTTGCGGTCCCACATGAATATCATGACCGTGGTTAGAACAACTGCGCCAGAGTTGCTCAGGGTGTTCCCGCGCAAGCAGAAGCCATTGCTCCACCAGTCCCCGTGTGTACCAACTGTATTTTCTCCCATATACATATCTAACCTTACATTCTCTGAAGGAATTTGGGTATGTTGGTCAGCTTGCTGCAGCCGGCCCAGGTCTGGCCCACTTCGATGAATGGCCTCGCCAGGTCCCTGGCCCCGGCGAGCCTGCCACAGAAATCCTCCATCGGTTTGCGAACCGCTACTTGAATCATCCCAATTCCCAAGTTGACACGGTTTGTATGGAACCGCGTCCCGCAGGTGGAATAAGGATGGTCATCACTCTCGAAGTAGCTGACCTTCTTTGAGGCTGCCATTGCCACAGCATGTACTCCGCCGTTAACAACGCGGCAAATGGTTGTGGTTATTTCAGCTATAAGGTTTTACCACGTCTATGTTGATGTAAATACCTGTTTAGCGTTTCTAGTTTATGCTTTCCCAGCTACTCGGTTATCACCGCTCTGTTGTATGTTCCCTGTTTGTACAACTACGTCTGTTGCTAGGGTTTCCAACCGTTGAGTATGTCGTCGTTGCTTGATGCGTCGTGTATGTATACCCCGAGAATGCAGGTCTCGTCTCTCTTATAATAATCACTCAGGGAACACTGCCCGAGCATAGCTCGTGACTCGCCGACGTTGATGGTCGTCTCGCCACTGTAAGTTCATATCGAACTGTGAGAGTATTGGCAACCAGAGCCGCAGCTTGCACCATGAACTCCCCCGGGGGTCCGAGCTTAGCGCAGGGACGGGAACTTGTTCGTACCTTATTACTACGAGATCTGAACCGTTTGATATGCAAAGGCCAGTTGAATTCCTGCATCAATTCTACCCAAGTCAAGTTAGTTCTTAACTACCAGTCGAGTGGGTCTGAACTGCTATCGCCATCGCAGTTGCAGTCGTACCAAGTTGGGAGCAATGAGGACCTCCGCTGCTTGGATGATCATTCAAGTTTAGAATACACTGTTTTACAGGTGTATAGGAACTTAGGAGTTATTCTTGGCTTTGTAGCGGCATATTCCACACGCGCAAGTTCGGGGAGGGAGAAGAAAGGCGAGGGTGAGACAAGACATGTGGGAGATGGAATTGACGCCTAGGACTGGACGTGACAAGAGTATCGAGTGCCACCATCTCCTCTGATCGACAATGGCTTTTTCACAGGGACATGCCCCCCGCGGGGGTTTTGAAGCCGCCAGGTATAAGCGGAATCTTCCATTACGCGGCCCGAGTAGATTAGCCATTCTTGGCGGCGTTACTGCTCTGTGTGCATAATGCATATGGGTTCCATCGCATCGGAAAGGGAAACATTGAGAAGAGGTACGTGCTAACAAAGGAATTGCAAATGTGCCGAACCGTTTCGGTCTCGCGGGACGGAAAACGTGTCAAGTGATATGTCGAGCCCAACTGGGAACGTGGCGTTCTGTGGGATCCAGAAAGGACCATTGAGAAGAGGTACGTGCTAACAAGGGAAGTGCAAATGTGCCGAACCGTAACGGTGTTGCGGGAAAACGTGTCAAGTGATATGTCGAGCCCAACGAGGAACGTGGCGTTTAGTGGGATCCAACGGATCCAATTATTCACACGATGCTTGCACCGCTTTTCGGCTTTCTCAATCGGGTTTTGCGTCCAACACCTCTCTGGCGTTGGCTGATCCCTGCTCTACACTGACTATAAAATGAGCCCTCTTTGCGCTGGCCATTTCCTTCCCCAAACTCAATCCTACACTTGTAAACTCACTGTTTCAGATGGCTAATATCCCACCACACCGTGACCACAATCCGAGGAACGCACTCCCTGCAGCGTCTACCCAGGGGTGCCTTTGCCCCCTCGCAATCGGGAGTCCACTCGTTCCCGCCGTCACCACTATCACCTCACTGGCGCCCCATTCCAGGCCAGCCAGTTGACCATACCGGCCCACCGCAGATTGCTGTGGTTAGCGATTGGCGTCATATCCTCGTCCCTTCCTATCCATGAACTCATCCGTGTGTCTTCATTAGATTCCTCGGGTGAACATTGCCGGCAATAACAGGCCTATTCGCAATGGTCACGGGGAGCTTGTACCTCTGCCAATCGAGAACATCGCTGCACAAGGTCAACCACAAGACCTGCGGAGTAATGTCGTGGATTATCATGGCATGGACTACCCCCCTCTGCCCCCTCCAGTAAGTGATATCTACCCTTGGCGCATCCAGCTTTGTCCTTGACAGCGACGCTGCACAGGATTTTGTAGCCCCATACGAATATCATGGTCAAGATATGAACCGTTACGCCGGAGTTCTTCAGGGTATCCCCATCCAAGCCTTGGTCCCACCAGCTCCAGTCTGTACCAACTATATTTTTCGGCGTACACGTGTCTAACCAAACCTTTCGCTAAAGGAGATCGACATATTTGACTATGCTGGTCAACATGCCCCAGCTGGTCTAGCTCCAGCCTTCGTCGATGAATTGCCCCACCAGGCACACGTGCCCATCGAGCCCCCCACAGAAGTCCTCCGCCGCCTCGCGAGCCGCTACCTGAATCAACCCGATTCACAAGTCGACATGGTTCGTGTGGAACCAGGCCTTGGGGGTGGAGTCAGGGTGGTCATCACGCTTGAATTGCCTGACCTTCTCTGAGACTGCCATTTGTCACCAACACTTGGTCGTCCCCACTACCGTGACAATGATTCGTTGTGACCATTCAGCTATGAAGATATGCTGTCGATATTAACGCCTATGTACTGTTCTCGTCCATGCCTCCCTAGCTTTGCTATCATCCCCATTTTTTATGGTTCTGCTGTTCCTTCTTTTCTTTACCCTTGTTTGTGCTATTATAATTGAGGGTTTGCTGCGGCGTTTGTTCGTGGCGGTCAGTATGATGTCGGGTTAAGACTTCCTTTGATGCGCTTGACCAGCCTACTGAGGTCGCTGGCCGTCGCTGCACAACACTGATATGTTGCCTTGATCACGGTCTTAACGAAGGGGGGGCTAGACCATGACTCATGGGTGTTACTTCAACTCTCGGGAAAATCTCGAAGCGGTTCGATGGCGTAGTTGGTTATCGCATCTGTCTAACACACAGAAGGTCCCCGGTTCGAACCCGGGTCGAACCATCCTTTTTTTCTTCCCCACATCCGGATTCGCCAAGGAAAATTTTCCCCATGCCTGCGTGTATTAATACTGAAAATTAGAAGTAGTAAACTAGTTAACATGAGTGAGATAAATACATCTGTAGTGTATCCAGCCACTGTGCAATGAGCGACAACAATGCGATAAGGGAACAAAGAAAACCAAAGAGTGACAGAGTCGCACAAGCGTCCGGGGAGTTTTCTATACTACTGGTCTACGCTATCCCTCTCCATCCCCGCAATACAAAGTATCGAGATAGCGTGAATAGCGCGACGGCAACCATCACTGAGGAGCCTGAGGGACGCAGGGGAGAGAACATGCCGCGGGTCAGTACCGAACCAAACAATAAATAGGATACAAAACCCCCAAAGAAACGGGGAGCGGGGAAAGGAGGCGGAACTTACCTGCGTAAATTCCGACAGCGGTGTAGCCGCCCGTGGCATGAGCGACGGCGCCGGATATCGGCGGGCCCGCGAGCGCGCCAAGAGAGAGGATGGTAAGGAACATGCCTATGCGGCGCCCGACGTCCGACGAGTCCCCCATCGGGATCAGCGGCGCTGCAATGAGGCCCGCGAACGCGCCGGATGTTGCACCGTAGAAGATGGCTAGCGGAATGAGCGTGCCCGCGCCCTGCGCGTGCGGCCAGAGGAAGGTCAGCACGCCTGCGAAAAACACTGCGGGCGCCATGACATTAAGCGGGCCTGGAGTGATGCGATGGTTAGATGCGTGCACTGCGTCCGATGAAAAGGGTGGGGAGGGACGCACCAACGCGGTCGGCGAGGATGCCGCTGGATAGGCGACCGATGGCCGAGCCGGCGTTGGCGATTGCGACGAGGTAGGTAGAAAGGCGGGGCGGGACGCCCTGAGATGGCGCACTTGCGTCAATGAAGGTCAGCACTGTTCATAGGTGGTAGTCAAAGTCAGGTCTTTCTTCGAGGAGCGACTGAGCGTATGCGAACTGACCTGTGTAGAGACCGAGGAAGGCTACGAAGCCGGATGCGGTATACACCGAGTAGGCTGGTGACTTGAATTGCCGTAGATTGAATAGGCCGCCAGAGGCGGTGACCGGGGGCAGTCTGCGTCTCATTGTCTGCTTTCTGTTAATAACTGTTGGTGGACATATATGTGACGGGAATTGCATACCAAATTCGCAATTACCAGCATGAAAAGTATAATGAGCGCGATGATTCTCATCGTCCATTTAAACCTGTGCGAATTCAATCAAAGGGAAGGATAACTGGTAATTCATGCTTACCCTACGATATCTTTCAAGTTGCGGAATGTAATCGGGAACACCGTCCCCCCAATGGATGACGTAAAAGCAACAACCCCCAAGGCTGTCGCTCGTCGCTTTTTGAACCAGTGTGCGATGATACTCATCACGGGTCCAAATATGAGACCGCATGACACCTACCAACCACAATTGTTAGCAACAGGTAGTTTGCAAAGGTGAGAATGCATGGCACTGACACCAACACCAAAGCCCTGACAGAGAAGAAAATGCCAGTACTCGTGACACTCCGCAATGAGGAGTGTGCACACGACAAGATTTATCGATGCTATAATTAGAGGGATATGGAGGTGGCCTATGTCGAACAAGCGACCAGTGATAAGTGCCGGAAAGAAAACCAAGGCATACTGGCGCGACCCGTTAATTATTTCTGCGCGCTAGAGCATCTTCCGATTAATACGCACTTGAGTTGATCCTATCCAGGCGCTATAGGAAGGCAACATTTGATATTCAAACAATAAGAACAATTTCGTTATGACGCACATCGAAGAAGGAGAATTATCTTTGAGTAATACATTCTGATAATAATCTTGAAATACCTGGAAAATGCGCATACAGTCATCAGCATTGAAACCATGCAAGGATAGAAGGTTCACTCACACCAAAGGCATTCACGTAGCCAAACCTACATACGACACCATCAGCCTCTTGGAACAACGATGTGAGAAGGAAATAGTACGAAGAATTGCTCACGTTGCAAAGGCTGCGCATGAGCCCTGAGAAATGGTCAATGATTGCCCGCAGATCTGTAGCGAAGGACGCACCCCCAGCACAACTAACCACGCTCGCAACCCACCATCAGGAAACTCGTCCTGAGCAGGTACCTGGGCCACCGACTCTTTTGACGCTGCGAAGCTCGCCCATGGGGAATCTTCACGATTACCGTCGCTTTCTTTCTTTCGCGGGAATGATGCGACGGACAAGTTGTGCACAGCCGAGCCTTTGATGGCGTATGGCCACATGGCATTTTGGTCGAGGTCAGCTTCGTGCGACATCCTTGAGGACCAGAAGTGGGGCAGCGAGACGAGTAGTAAACGAGGTGATCTAGTTACAGGCCGTTGAACTGCATGATTGGGTGATTTTTAAGGTCTATTGCCCCCCATAGAGAAGTCCCATGGCCGGATTATAGATAACGACACCTCCGCCTTGTCTGAAGATGAGTCAGGTCAGAAAGAGAGTTGGTGAAGCGATTGGTCGGCCACACGAGTGGAGTGTAGCAAGGATCTTCGGCCAGGGGGTGATTGAATCTCGCAATCTCGCGTTGTTGTAGTGCTAAGTGAGCCCGCGAGGGTCCAAGCCACTAGCCGAAAGATGCCGATGCTTCTCAGGCTGGTGCTCGATTTATTGTCTAAGATCCCGTGGTCATCTGGATCCATCCAACAAACTACGGTCCATGTATGTAATCTATCCCCCACGGATCATCGATCATCCGTTATCAGAGCTTCCCGAAACGCGAGACACCTGTATGATATGAACTTGTGTAACTCTCACTAACGCAAATGTCAATGATCCCCTATCATACATCACCCAAGTAATAAGATTCCTCAGCGTCATCACCAGTTCACTGTTCATATCTGTCGAGTTCACCCCCGTAAGGTACTGTTTCAGGCACAGGCTCGTGGAACGTGCCAGTGACGTTCAACTCACAATTGTCGATGCTTTGATATGATGTACTCGCTTCGCCACAAAGATACTCCGTATTACCTGCTTTGCAACAAGGAACCGGGCTACCTCGACCAATCTGGGAAATTTTCCGTCCCGCCGGTCGCGGATCGCATACATATCCATATCCTCTGCTCCCCGGGCTGAACTGCTTCCTCCCCGAACATGCACTGTACGTTATTACCCACATTGGTTGTCACATACGACTTAGGTTAGCCGAGCTACGGTGGACATTGGGGGCTTTGACATGGCAAACGACCACCCTCCGCCCATCGATATGAGTCCTACTCGAATGAAGGCATTGTTACCCATCTCACTATGGGTGGAGGGCACCCACAGACCTGATTGTGGTTCTGGAGCTGGTGATGGGCCTATGACTCGAACGTTTTCATCGAAGAAGTGATCGAAAGCGGTAAACCGTCGAGAGCGCAGTTGAGAGTTAGCCTTTTGCCGCATCTCACGTATTCACACGGATCTTTATACTTCTGGACATTCGCGATGTAGAGCCTGCTTAAAGTTTCGGGTCCGTCTCGCAGAAAGCGCGATTTCGTGGGATGCAAGGTCAAACGATTTGCGCACAAGCCTCGAGTATGTTCCACCGGTTCCTTGCTCTATGCGGCTCGCAACCATGGATATACCTCAAATTCTCATGATCAGCTAAGTTCACGTGTTCCAAACATCTAGGAGTACCGAGTGTCGGGCCCATTTTGTATCTGTCTCAGATCTGCCTCGTAGACCCTTCACCCACGGCCCACGGGTTACCTTGGTGAGAGATGACAGTGTTGGTCGGTGTGACGCAAGTATGCAAAAAACTGCCCACAAGGTTGGGGACATAGTTCTCGCGCCTCCCGTTAAGAACGGTGGGTCGGGGGCGGGCATTGCTCACCCGCTCCGCGGAGCTGCAAGGTAGACTGCCGATCACCGCTCCTTGAAAAATTGCCACATTTGGTGGACGTCTGTATGCAAAGACAAGGGGAGTGGATGTCCGGCAGCACCATGACAATGATTTCATACTCCCAGCCCGCGGGCAGAGCCACCCAGTGTCACGGCTGCGTGCTGCGCAGTGGAGTGCATGCCCGGGCCAACAGCTCCGGCTTCTGGATTTGCGCATAATACAGTATGGATCTTCTCGAGGGCATCTATTCTTCCAGGGCTTCCATGGGCTAAAGATGTTCCGCGTGCATCCCACGTGGCCGGTCCCGGTGGAACGCAGCAATGGATGACGAAAAGCCGTCATGCTGTACTGCTTCGCAATGGTACAGCGCTAGTCAAAGAACACCGCGGCGCCGGGGCGGTGAAGCCGTGGAACACAGCGATTTCTTCGGCTACTGGCATCCGCAGACGGGGACGCGCGCCTGAACTCCGAGGCGTCGTTACCACGACATTCAAAAATCCCCTTGTCTTAACGCGCAGTGAATGTAATGCGCGCGCACTTCGGGTATCAACACAGGATCGACCTCGTCCGCTCCTCCAACCACGGCTTGCTCGACTTACATACCGTAATGTGTTGCACATGGGCGAGCAAACGTGACGGCAGTGACAGCATGGTGGCCCACAGACCATGACTTATTCCATTTTCATTACGGGAGGGGTGATGAGGTCCGAGGTATGGAGAGAACAAGGCCGTGGATTCGTTCGAATGTCGGAAAAACCTGCAGGGTATCGTCGTGTAAAGCCAACTTGTCATCTGGTAAACTGGGTACATGTCAGTCGGAGAGAAAAATAGGTCCCATAGCATCTATGAGGATGTCACGGTTGTGTAACCTATGTATACACAGCCACGATGCGATGATCCGCTCGGCTGCGGACATGAAACGCTATGCCTGCGGGATATCATTATTTCTCTGGGAAAGTACTGTATTCCTCGGAATGATGAGAGGGCATTGCTCGGTTTGACCTCCACATGCGTGAGGACTAAATCTTAGCGATCAGAGACAAATTGCCGTCCTGAGACACCTCACCTTGGAATAAGACCCACATCTTGCCAGTGTGACTGTTCGATACGGAGATGGCGATCTTCAGGGCGCTGCGTTTGGACCTTATGTAGCTCCATCCCTCGTTCGTAGGTCTCCACAGAGCTCGACTGTGTTCACGCTACCATCTCATCCGCGTCACAGCTGGATGAAAATTGCTTACTCTGACAGCCAGTAGCAAATAGCTCATTCAGGAGAGGCAGGTTGCTCGCGGACGGTCGAAATCTTGGGTTGGAATCGTGGAATAGGCGCCCTACGAGAAATTCGGCGCCATTTGCTCGCACATGGAAAGAGAACAAACACACGGCGCAAAACAAAAGCGTCAAGACGAAAACAGTCTTCTATCCCCGCAGACGACGTCAGCATTGTCATGAGAGACGTCCACATCAAAAATCTTTTGCATAATCCTTTTTGGTTTCCGATTCCCGGGCTAGAGTGATCCCGCCGTCGAAAACGATCGCACACGGAAGCCCTAAATGGTCCGAAATCCTGTGACGGTGTTATGTGCTTGGATTACCATAATGTTCCTGCCAGGTTACATGTTATCTTGCATTTTTTGACATGTCCCAGTCGATCATGAAACTAGACAGACTAGAAGTCAGCGTGCTAGAATGCTCACTACTTGGTTCACCCTTCTTATGACTTCGTCCTTTGCATGGCCAACGGGAAATCACTGTCAGCTCAGGTTCGGAAGGAGATCGCCTGACGGACACATTTGACAATTTTTGAGTCTTCCAGGTTTCGTCTCTTTAACCGTTGACATCATCGCCGCTTTGCATTTGCGACCATGATGTAATACCTGTTTAGCGCGATCATCCTGGACAAGTTCTTGTGAACGTGACCACTTGTGCGTTTTCCGTATGTGAGGTATGTCTTCATTTGAGAACCCTTTCCCGTGACAAAGAAGACGGTAGTGATGTGTGTGCGAAACTTGAACGCGCGATGTGCTTTCTGGAACTTTGTAGCAGTGACATCCGTGATGCCTTGGCGACGCAACTCCGAGGTTTCCGCTGGCATGCGAGTGCAAGCAAAATCGAAGCATTAAACAACGCGCGACGCGCGGTCACATGTGTACGTAGGCTTCTCAGTCACGGTCACGATAGGTACCAGTGTCGTGCCACGTGTAGGGTATGTTCACGTGATTGAGACCAATTACCAATTTGACATATCACACTCCGCTCCATCCTTCTCACGCTCCCCAACCTCGCTCCTTCCTTCTTCAAATAAGTCGCCATGCTCGGTAGGAGCAGTGGTGGACTTAGAGACCAACAGATCAGGTATGGCTCATTACCGCTACTGCAGTGTCAAAACCTGTCTGGTGCCAACACGACTCTTCGTCATTCTGGATGTTGGAGAAATGTCGTCTTCATCTGCAACTCGTCTAGACCCCGGAAGCCCTCGTGCGTTGAGGGCGACGCTGGGCCTGTCTTTCCTACCACCGCTGTTGGCGCTGTATCGACTCAATGCCACCCAGTCTGTATGGGGAATGCGGACAATAAGTAACATCATTGCCGCGCTCGAGTACAACGATCGCCTTTGTGAAATCTACCTCCAACGTGTTCGAAGCTCAGTGGCTCCCTATTAGCTGGATTCTCCGCAACAGTGCAGAGGCCTTTCCCAAGACTGACAAATCTGATGGTTCCATCAAACGGTAGTTTTGCACCCGGTTCTTGCTATCCAGTCCTTCGTGGATCTGCCTCGCGTCGTCAAACACTCGACTTGAATATCATCCAATTCCTGGCACGACGATGCCTGCTTTTGTCTACAACTTACCTTGGGTTAACTTGTTCATCCTCGCCTTGTAGATAGATATTTTGCAGTTGTGGTACATTCACCGGAGGCCATGGTCACTTGCTCAGCACATGAATATCATTATCACATCCGAGTCTTAAATCACAGCATCTTCATTCGTTCCCATCCACTTCACCCTGATCTTTCCCTGTCCGCGGAGACCTTGAACACCGATGATCCACGTACAGCGGTTGCTATATTTTAATGCGGCCCTGACGGAATGCCGTGTTATACTGTAGTATATTAAGAATATTATCTAGCCTCCGGAAAAGTCACGTGTACGGTGAAAAGCGTCCCCACCCCCCAATTCTCCCCCCTCTCTAATTTCCTCATTTTCTCTACTTGTAAACCAAACCCTGGTTGAGCCTGCTGTCCTCGACAGCGATGAGTGGGGCCGTTCACGACCCTCTTGCCCATAAGCGCACCTCCATAAATGAACTCCTCAACCCCGTCGCAGCCTCAGCCTCTGCGATCGACCATGGCCTCCTCACCAGTCTCCTCCCTTTTTGAATGGTCATCTACCGCAACCAAACCCATACACATATCCGCCCATGCTGCCTCCTCCCAATCATAGGACCACGAATGGTGGCACAGCATACAAGCTTAACCCTGCCAGTTGGGACGGGGCAGATCACGATAGGCAAAGGGTAGACCACATGCCCCCTCCGCGGGGCTATGCGCGTTCTCCGGGTGCACATCCCGAATATCACGCCCACTTATCCAGGAACCACGAGGAAGGCTTCTCCGGACCCTCTGTTTGGTCCAGTCCGGCTGAGCGTCTTGACGTCTCGCCTGATCTTGGTTCACCATACTCAGATGAGCGAACGTGTGAGTGTTCCTTAATCTGGTTTGCGGATCCCTTTATGTTTGACCCTTATGGACAGAGTCCGTGTCGTGTGGCCCCTGGTGTGTTCCCATCGTTCCTGGCCGCGTACGTGTCCATGCCTGCGGGTCTCTAATGTCTTGAAACCCGTTACAACAACTCCAAAGTCATCGGTCATCAGGCCTGCTAGGCCCAACGACCCGAACCAAATATAAGAGCACAAATAGATCATACATGAGGAAACAGTTACGTGACGAGGGCAAAAGCCACAAAAACGCACACCCGGACATCAAGGACAGGAGCGCTAAATCTTTCATATCGACTATCTTGTATTTCAAACCGACTCCGTGGGGAAGCACCGTGGAATACTCATCTGGACACTGGACAGCCTTAGAGAAGGGCACCCACTTGTATCTCAAGGGCAATTATTACCCTAAATCCGCCGCCGGCAGGGATCAGTTCCACGCGAACCGTGTCAACCTGTGAGTTTGGGTGGTCCAAGTAACGGCTAGCGAGCTGTCGAAGAATTTCCGCCGCTGGCTCGCCAGGGACAGGGACCCCATGAGGACATGCATTGAGGTCGCTTGGGGGTATGCCAACTGGTGGGTGCTGCGCCACGTTGCGGAAGATATCATGCTCTTGTATCTCCTGCGGTGAGGGACATATTGAGATAGGTATTCGTGAGAGAGGCAATATGTTACATACAGGAACCGGTGGGGAAATAACTTGTGCTTGTGCATGGATAACTCTGGCATAGTTATTGTTTCCTACATTGTGATACATATGTGGGGCTGCCAGGTCCTGTGCAGGGTGTTGTGTTACCGACGGGGCTTGAAAAGCTTGAAACCTTGTAACGTCGGTGTCACTCACAGGTAGGGGTGGAGGGTGGTAATGGCCAAAGTCAATGCGATTTGGGTGTTGTGGTTGACCCTGTGCGACAACATTCACTACCGGAACGAGTGTAACCTCCCGGTCGCCTCCAATTTGGCTCAGGGTGGAGCGGTTTACCGGCAATCCCTGAAAACACAGAACATGGATAAGGGCCTATAAGTGAGAGAGCTCCACGGTGTTAGTCACTAACCACAGTATTCTGTTGTATACCAGCGTGATGGCGTGGTGGACTCGGAGACAGCGAAAGATGAGGGATCGAGGGGGCAGTACTAGTATCCCATGGTGCACCTACTGTGGGCAATGTATTTCCCGAGAAGTGATCCTCGAGGTGTGGTGGGAGACCAGCCATCTTGTAACGTGTGTTTACGATTGAACGGTTAAGGGGACTTCCGTTGAAGTGTCTTTCGCCAGCGGCGGGGAAGTCCATTTTATACTACAGCCATCTGAAAGTACAAGGTGGCGTGTGAGCCAGGAATGTGAGAAGAGGAGATGGAACTAGTTAGATTGGGGCAATCCGACGACGTGCCACTACGCCGTCTCGAAAAGTCGAAAAGCTTAAGCATGTACGAATGTGGAAAATGGAGAACACACCAGTAATGGCCCAGGCTCACTCGTCTCTTGGTGGGTCGTTGATGAGTCATTGCTAAGATGTCAGGAAAAAGATGTCAGGAAAAATATAGATCCACTAGACGCCCGCCCGATAATCTCACCAACAACAATGACAACACACACCCATAGTTGCAACCCCCGCTTGCCAGCAGAACAGCCTCGAGTTGCCCCCATCTGCGCCCGTGATTTTTTTCTCGTTTCCATTTTCTCAGGACCCCCTGTTCCGGGTCACCCCTCGTCCTTGGTGCAAAATCCCCCTTCCTGTAGCAAACGGCGTGCGGAGCGAATCAACACAGTTTACCCGGAGCATTCCACATGGACATACTTAGCACTGATTTTGACAGACAGTAGCACATTCGTTTAGTTCAGAACCTTATCCACTCGTTATATACCATAGACAGTTTGTTTTTGTGCCCTCAGTTCTCGTGTCTGACTTGCATGCGTTCTGAGGTGAGCACCAGTATTCTCAATATACATCACAGTTCCCGTGCTTACCCACGCGTTCTGAGGCCCAACGCGTGCCCGGAATTCACACTTTAGCATTCTTTCTTTCTACAGGTTATGGGCCCTGCCCTAGCCCAATAAATCCACTGTCATTGCTGCAACATGTCCAAGTACATCGCCATGTCCTACCACACTCTCACCCTCCTCGACACTGTCCCCTATCTTGAAGAAGATGGACATGACTGGCCCACCTTCGCCCCTGTGTTTCCGAGATGCCATGAAGGCCACATACTGGGGGTACTTCAATGGAACAACCATGCATCCCATTCCAAAGGATGCCGCCCACCCCACGAACACGGAAAACGAGGCTAGCAAAGGGTGGGAACGCGAAGATGCCATAGCGCAAGCCCTCCTATCTATGAGGCTCCCAGACCGGGTCGTACTTGTCATAGACAGCTACCCAACAGCAAAGGCGCAATGGGACTGGCTCATCAGAAAATTCGGTCAGCCCGGATATGGAGACTCCAGCACAGAAGAGGGACTCACCGGAGAACCCCCTGCAGTCATAGGACAGGGGGGTAGCCAAAGAAGGCGACGCAGGGGCAAATGCCACAGCTGCGGAGAGGAGGGCCACCACGCCCGCAATTGTCATGCTCCAAGGGAGGAGCCGGCGACACCCCTAATCGCACAGGAACAGTCAGGTGCATCAGTGCAGCCCGAGACCAGCCCTGCACACCTCACCCGCACCACTGATCTTGAGGGGGAGGGATGTCCATTGGCCGAGGAAGGGGATACTCTTGCGCAAATCGTCGGTGCAGAGGCGGTCCCATCCCGGCAGCACCCAGAAGACCCGACCCAGGAAGTTCACGCGCAAACCGCTGGCGCAGAACCAGAGGTGATATCAGGCGAGCCCGGAGCCATCGAAGAGGTCGCTCATGAGCACAACGATCGTGCGGAGCCGGACCTACAAGAGCAGCCAGGCGACCCGAACGCAAATACCCCCAAAGGAGTCACTCATCCTGAGCCGGACTCGATGCCAGGGGAAGACATCAACCCAAACGCGAATGCGCCCGTGCATCTAGAAGGCACGGGGCCAGAAGTTATGCTGGAGGAGGGGGGAATCGCCGGGGAGAACGCAAGCGTCGAAGAGGACAGAGTTCCTCGCATCGAGCTGCAAGAGTCCGGGGTTAGCCACCTTGTCACACCAGAGGAAGACATGTTCCTCACCTCATCATCGTCATCATCACCACCCACCACTTCCGAGGCTGCTAGGATGCAGTGCTCACCAGCTGTCAGCGCAGGGACGCCGGCATCCCCAGTACCAGACCACAGCGCGGATTTGGAGCCGCCACCGCATGACACGCCGCCGCCAAAAGAGGCCGCGAAACCTCCCATTCACCAACCGCCCATGCAGACACAAGCCCCCACCGAAGCTGGAGGGCCGATGGAGTCGCTCCGGGGCGAGACATCACGGCGCGCGATGGGCCAGGCGAGCCCAGCATCGGCGTGCGCACCAGAGGGCATGATGCCTATCGGAGAGGCGCATGGCCGTCCTCCCGACCTCACCGACCCCCAAGGGCATGGCCCCATCGTTTGGGAGCCAGCGTCTGTCGTTCCAAGGGCCCACGTCTGCGTGCACAAGGCGCAGAGGCCTGTCCTTGATGAGGGTGCCCATATGCGCCCTGATCTGTGGCCCAACGTGGGCATCGTCACCATTGATCCGGACATCTATATCGGGTCAGCATCACTGCTCGAGGGGGAGCAAAACTTATTCTCACCATGTGCGGGGAGCGAGCAGTATGCCTCCCCATGTACCCCTCAAATTTCCTCATCTTCACCCTCATCCTTTCCGCCACTTGACACCCTCGCGCGCGAGAATCTGTTGTGCGAAGAAGGCACTGCCACCGAGCGGCGTGCCACCAAAAGCCGTCGTCCTAAACCCTTGAAGCTGTCGAACGCACATGAAGAAGATCTGCAGAAAGCAGGGGGAGTGCCATCAGTACTGGGTGACTCACCTGCGTTCCCTGAAGTCATCAACCCTTTTGAACTTGTTTGTGTGGCCGAGATCGCGGATGCGGAGGAAGTCGAACCCCCGGGCTTTGACGCATACAAACGAGGGGGAGCGTTGCTGGTCGCGGGCGCTGCACTAGCCCTGACCGAGAGCACCACCAGCGTCGAACCTGCTAGCAAGGCTGAGAAAGCCGTCGCTGCTAAGCCTGAGGCATTGGTGCCCTGGGCACAAGACAAGGCCGGGCGCGAAGTTGAGACGCCCCCGCGAGAGGGCGAGAGAGAGCTCGATGTGCTGCCACCGCAGGGCGAGTGCATGGTCAAGGCAACGCCGCCGCAAGGCGAGGCCAACCGCAAAGTCGAGATGCCGTCGAAAAAGGGCAAGAGCGCAAAATGCACCGAGGCGCTGCCACCAGAGGGCGAGCACGAACGCGGTGCGACACCGCAAGGCGTGGCCAAGCGCAAAGCCGAGAGGCCGCCACGAGAAGGCGAGCGCGAAGCTGACAAGCCACCACCTGAGGCGCTGCCGCAGAAGGGCAAGCACAACCCAGAGGCGCTGTCATGCAAGCGCAAAGTTGAACACCCAGAGGCGCCACCACCAGACGGTGAGCGCGAACACGGCACGATGCCGCAAGGAACCCCAAAAGAGGGCACTTGCAAGCCCAGTTCACCGTCACGACAGCCATCGCATGACGTCGTCCTGTCCACTTGGGAGGGACCAGGCCCATGGGATCCAGGAGGGGGGCCAGCTGGCGAGCGAACCATCGATTCGAAAGGGCCTGTCGAGGCCATGAACACCACACCGGGCACCGTCGCCCACAACAAAACAACGCGGCGGGCATCGACGCCCGCAAGGAAACAAAGAAGAACCTGGTCGCATCAAAAACCAGTCAGAGGCCACACAACTTCCACAACAAACCACCACGCACCTGTTCCCCATCCATCGCCCCAGGCTATTGTCATCGAAAAGCCCATTATTTTTCCTTTCGAGGCCCATACAGAGGGCACGGCGTCATCCTGGGAGATGTCAAGGCAGAGCCAGTGCGAGCAACAAGCGCAACGCATCGCAACGCGGCCATTCGGTCGCCGTCACACCCGCGTCACACGCAGTCACGCGCATCCCCGCGCCTCACACGCACCTGCTCACCAGCAGAGAAGTTCAACGCGCGGCCACAACCGCCGAATAAAATCCTTGCGCGCCCTCATTTTTTGTTTGGAGGCATTTCGCTGCAGTTCCCAGACTGTCTGCGAAATGAGGGGGAGTGTAGCAAACGGCGCGCGGAGCGAATCAACACAGTTTACCTGGAGCATTCCACATGGACATACTTAGCACTGATTTTGACAGACAGTAGCACATTCGTTTAGTTCAGAACCTTATCCACTCGTTATATACCATAGACAGTTTGTTTTTGTGCCCTCAGTTCTCGTGTCTGACTTGCACGCGTTCTGAGGTGAGCACCAGTATTCTCAATATACATCATAGTTCCCGTGCTTACCCACGCGTTCTGAGGCCCAACGCGTGCCCGGAATTCACACTTTAGCATTCTTGCTTTCTACACTTCCAGCAATTCCCAATTGTTTCTATTTTTTTTTCGAATTTTTACCGTGCAACCCATTCATTTTACATCGCTCGGGTGGGCACCCTCCCTGAGCGCCTATGTGCCCATCGGGCCCGTGACTCAAGGCGCCTCGCGCGGGCCATCTTATTGTACACCCATCCACAACACAAGGACACCGGCCCACCAACTCACACAAACACGATACGGCTTTGATGGATCGGCGGCTAAATCAGGCCCGTATCAACCGCATTCCCCTTCGTTGCGCCCTGCCCGCACAACCCCTTGGAATTTCCGAATAGATTGCGAGAGTTAAGGCTCAGGCAGAAAAAAAAAAGTTTCCTACAATGTGTCAGATAGAGAATATAAAATGGAATAAA
>Ga0307512_10003578_pt1 | contig 17843 bp, 18 predicted proteins | sample 14_EM_MG_FD_200267 | JGI IMG/M metagenome (GOLD analysis project Ga0307512, IMG submission 200267) | Populus trichocarpa ectomycorrhiza microbial communities from riparian zone in the Pacific Northwest, United States - 14_EM | ecosystem: Host-associated > Plants > Roots > Unclassified | place...
ATGATCTTGGCCATTGAGCACCCACGAGATGTGAATTCTCAAAGCTTCGATGACGCATCGTCTCCTTTGCACCTAGCTTTACGTATGGGGCATCTGGATCTTGCACGGATGCTCGTAGAGCACGGCGCCGACGTCTCAGCCCAGGACGAGGCCGGGCTGAGTGCGCTGCATTCTGCAGTGGGTAATGGCCATGTGGCTTTCTCATGGATGCTCGTAGAGCGCGGCGCCGACATATCAGCCCAGGACGAGGACGGGTGGACTGCGGTGCATTTCGCATTGGACAATGGCCATGAAGATCTTGCACGGATGCTCGTAGAGCGCGGCGCTGACGTGTCAGCCCACGGCGAGAGCGGGTGGAATGTGCTGCATATGGCATCCCGCTTTGGCTTTGTAGATCTCGCACGGACGTTCGTAGAACGCGGCGCTGACGTGTCAGCCAAGACCGAGAATGGGTGGACTGCGCTGTATTTGACATGCTATGGTGGCCATGTGGATCTCGCACGGATGCTCGTAGAGCGTGGCGCCGACGTGTCAGCCCAGTGCGATGAAGGGCGGACCGCGCTGCATGAGGCATCCCACCATGGCCATGTGTATCTTGCACGGCTTCTCCTAGGATGCGGCGCTGATGTGTCAACCCAGGGCGATGACGGGCGGACCGCGCTTCATTTGGCATTGGAGAATGACCATGTGGATCTCGCACAGATGCTTGTAGATTGCGGTGCTGACGTGTCAGCCCAGAACGGGAGCGGGTCGACTGCGCTGCATTTGGCATCCCGCAACGGCCATGTAGCCCTCGCACTCATGCTCATGGAGCGCGGCGCCGACGTATCGACCCAGGACGGGAACAGGTGGACTGCACTGCATTTTGCATCCTGCAATGGCCATGTAGGCCTTGCACGGATGCTCGTAGAGCGCGGCGCCAACGTGTCAGCCCAGACCGAGCATGGGTGGACCGCGCTGTCTTTGGCATCGGAGAATGGCCATGCGGGCCTTGCACAGATGCTCGTAGAGCATAACCGTGACATAGCACCCCAGGAAACCCCACAGATCACAACCACAACAACTTGCGTTGGAGTCCATGCTAAGTAGAAGGATACTTAATAGGATACACCTGCAGAAAGTGTCATATAGATCGCGGCTGCGATGACGGTGCACACAGGGAGAGGAGGAGAAGGAAAAGGGGTAAGAGCAAGAGGGAACGAATACACACGAAGGACTTTGGATGAATAGACTAACAACTTCTGATTGTTGGATAGATTTCCTCTATAGTGAGGAGGTGAGTTTATATACATGCAGCCTACAGGAGTCTTAGTTGAGGTCGTAAGTACTGGATAAAGGCAGTGCGAAGCATAGCAAGGGAAGAAGGGAACTACAGAATGAGGCTACTATGAGACGGGAAGAGTGACAGGAAGACTTGTGGCACTGATGGGCGCTTCGTCGTGGCCGTCCACGCGTGGCTGTAAGGCTTGCCTTAATGTGAATCTAGGGTTTGAGTTCTGGGCACGTGATTACATCGTTGACTGCCTGGTTCAATTGGACGTGAGAAGGATATCGATATGAACCAGTTATGAACCTAAGAACAACACATACCTTCAGTAGGATACCTAGAGTAGCGTGTATCGCCTTTGCATGTGGGAATAATGTCTGTAAACACGGTCAGAGATGTAAAACAAACCATGAACACCTTCCGACGGACCAGGCTGACATTGTCGGCGACAGAGGCGACGGAAGAAATCGGGGATAAAATCGATACAGTAGTCTTAATCGACTTGAAGATTCTATCACGTTGTTCGAAATTATCAGTGGCCTGTGCTTGGACTTGCAGCAAGGTGGCAATGTCATCGACGGAGTGGCAACACTGTTTCATGGTGAGTGAATCTTCCGAGTCAGTCAATGTCGAGCGCTGAACATAATAGTGTGGGACTTCGGTCACCCCAAGAGCAAGAAACTACGAAGTACCAGTGAGGTAGTGAGAGGTGGCGAGATAGGGAATACATTGACAGAAAGCCAATGTTCTAGTTTGTTAGATGCTTAGAAGAGGTTGGGAGCCCGGTCATGAGGAGAAAAAATCGTATTTCGACAAGGATATCAATTCCAGAGTAGTTCCAGTTCGGGAATCACGGGCCGGGGATACGCACAAGCGGAGTGAGCCACCACACGTGACCATAGGTTGATCGCGTCGCGAGTCGCGAGGTTTTGCCAGAGCCAGCCACTGGCACGAGCACGATAATTATCCTAGAGCGAGACGAGCGCCACGAGTCTCGGACTTCTATGCGGAACTTTTTCAGTAGAAGAGTATGCAGGATCCGCGTTCGACTGACTTTGGTGCGTAGAATTTGTGTCTGTCCCCCAGGCAATAACCTTCAACTGACAAAACGGACAGACAAACGGCAATCTACTTTGACCGCGCTCGACATTCAGCGCTTTGTCTATCGGCTCCACGACATTGCGTGGGATGCCATGATCGCGTTACATCAAATCTTCGTTCTCCGTCACCCTGGCATGGGGAACGGTCGTACGGTCACGCTGCTCGGAGTTTTGATGAACGGATGGGCGGTGTATTTGCTGGTGACTCTGCTCTGCCTGTAATTTGTTCGCCTCGACTCTGTCTCACCTGCCTCGCTAGTCATGCCCGCGAACATCGTGTCCGCGGCACGCAGGGCTGGTTTGCATATGCGCGAATATGAGGGCCTTACAGCCGTGCTCAAGGAGCTGGCTTTACGTCCCATGCAACGCATGCAAAAGGAGCGGTTCGTGATGAAAAGGAATGGGAGAAAGTGAAATATCTGTATCGGGTGGACCGCGCTGTCCTTTTGCAGGCGAAGGAGGATGTGGTCGTCATACACCCGCTTCCCTAACTCAACGGTAAGCGCGCTTGGCTCAATTTCTTTCAGCTTTTCCTTCTCTCGCGGAATTGATCCCGTTACGCCCCAGAAACCGATCCCGTGGTCAACTTGGACTCGCGCCGCGCAGTGTACTTCCGTCACATGCGTTATGGACCTTACGTCGGTCCCGTTGACCTATGGCTCTCTCCGTCGTTCCTGAGAGGGGCTAACTGGAGTTATCCTTTTTTTTTTCTCTTTCAGATTCGCATGGCGTTACTTGTCAGTGTACTCGGCTACTTAGGGACGGCAAAAAAATAAAAGGAGCATCGTTTCCACTTACCTATGAACGCTATATCTGTGGCCAACGATCTGGGATCATTTATCAAATTTCCAGGTGAGGCTAATAGCAAGAGCTTCCTTCCCTTGGTGTCTTATAAGATCTGTTGTGATTTGAGATTTTGCTGTCGATCCAGTATATTGTACTAGAATCGCCTTGTGCGCGCGCGTTGTTTTTTATGGGCCCCTCCAAATTATGAAAATTTTATTATGTTTTGTAAGTGTTAAATTCACCCTTTTATTTTCCGGTTTCTGCCCCGTCAAAGGGCGACTTTCGTCTTTTAATGCCTTCGTAGTGGATAGGCTATTCACATGGACAACCATATCGCTATCGACCTTTTATGATCATTATGGTGTTGGCGTTATATGCCACACCGTTCAGCAGCTTAGCTCAGCTTGTCAGAAGACGTCCCAGCTGACAGGGTTCTACCTACGAACGAAGGGAAGGCCTTATTTCTTGTTTAGGTGTACAGTACTTCGGATTGGTAAGTACAAAAACTCACCTTGCAACCAGACATGTGACCTGACGGTGCTCATTGGGATCGGAATCGGGCTCAGCTCGCATTCCACATGTTGACAAGTGAACCACCAACGCTTGAAGACTGTTTAGGGCCCACAATATAATACAACAAAAAAGTGTCCTAATAAACAAATCCCGGGTAGAATATTCGTGACACTCCCCCACTCCATTTTGATGCCGAGTGTTGCATACAATACAACACTGTTCATATGAAGCCCCCTATTGGATCAGATCTCGTGTCGGTAGTCTGCCTTCCCTGTAGACAGACTTTCTAGTTGCAAGACATCACCCTTCGGGGTGAAACTTGGTCCAGGCTCTGGCCCGGAAATATCGCATGGTGCGGGCGACACCTTCGCCATTTTCGAAGAGTTACTACGAAACCTCCCGGACACTTGTGACTGCTGCTCGCCGGATTTCTGTTGAGCACGGAGCACAAATTGAGAGCACACAAGTATCCCCGTACCTGAATGTCCATTCCGAGATCAAGGTAGGTTGATGGGAACATGTGTTTGCGCAGTCGCCTACGCGAGAGCAACCCCTCAAACATTGCCTACAACGTTCTGATTCAGATGGCGTAGTTGCACAACGAAGGAACCACTCACCTGCGTGTACACCATGCCAGAGGTTATGTCGAATATTCTATAAGTCGAATTTTTCGGCAGAAGGAACCATGTAACCAGGGCCGCAATGGCCCACGTGGTCGCAACGAGGCCGATTTGGATGACGTTGCAAACAAGGTAGTACACGACCGAGTCCGATGAGCGAATGCCGCTTCGAGTTTTCAGAAGTGCCCGCGAAAGGAAAACTACGCGCGCAACGCAATAAGTCTATATAATTAATGGAAGAATGATGGGACATACATGTGATGAGACACTCCCCCAGAGCTTGTATTGCATGCCATAAAGATGACGTGTATCGTGCATACGATACGGACCTTCGAATGATGTCAATGGGGGCTCTGCTAATCCGAACAAAGAAACGCACCCTGGCCTCTTCCAACTGGTGATTATGGTGACCATACCAAACACGAAGGCAACCGTAGAAAGAGCGGCAACCGTTGTACTTTGAACTCGACTCTTAGCTAGGCCGTTAATACTGGATATGAAAATAAGTATAGAGTCTGCGTAAACGGGTCGATGAACAAACCGGGATGCGAGAGATAGGTTCGCAAGGAGGATGATAAATAATTGACATAGCGCATTGACGGGCCCCTCCCATAGTGATGCTTGCAAGGGAGTCAGCAACTAGTGGACATGTATGCAAAACAGCACGGACCTCCGGAGACCGGTTGTGGGGAGCAATAGGTGACAATACTAGAAGACTCATGAGCATGGAATCGCACAAATGAGGAAAGGAACGTGCAATAGATTGTAGGAGAAGTTCCACATCCTGGAAATTCATGGCAGTCAGTAAAGCAAAAACTTCGTTCGTAGGAAACAGGAGCGAAAACATACAGTGCACTTTGAAGGGCAACGAGAAGATATTGTACAATGACGAAGAGTCTACGAAGCTATGAGCACGGAAACATATCCGTCTCGTCAAGCATACCTCAAATGTGTTGGGTCTCTGAATCCTGTAGACGTGGTCACAATAAGCACAGTCGGGATGTGGAGGCAACGAGTTACGTACCGCTGGCCCAGTATGCATAGAACTGTTGGGTCACCAACCCAAACAGCGCCGCATTCACTATCCCATCGATCAGCGACGCAGTCATATCTGAGTACATCGCAGCACGTACGGAGCACTGCAATGAGAATAATTCCTGTCGGCTCATCGGAATTAGTTTTACAACGTTGACGCGAGGCGTGGAGGCTCACCTTGCATCGATGCGGAATGCGTTGGGGGTGGTGGAGGAGGAAGATCGACCATTCCTTGGAATTTATTCGTGTAAACGATAACGTATGCGAGAAGCAGAAGCAGAAGCGAGGGCCGAGGAGTTCAGAGGTCAGAGAAGTCGGACTGTTTATATCGAATATTAAGCGGGCGCCTTTGACGCTGCCCAGCGACGCGAATGCAGAGATATGCGACGATTTTTAAAAGCATCAATCAAATGAAAAAGTCTGAAAGGATGATATCCAGAGCAAGTCTAGAGCCCCCATGTGGTGCTATCCAGGCTCAGGCTGCTGTACGGTACAGTACGGCGAGCCGCGGCCGGCGTCGGGATATAAAAGGGAGATATGATCGCATTTCATCGAATTTTGCGTGCGAGTCGGCATGGCACTCCTTAATGGTCTATATGGTTGACACATCCGAAATTTGCACGTCGGGTTTCCCCAGGGTATAAACGAAAGGCACGGGCACTGGCAAAAGGGGTTTGAGGGTAGGGGCGGTCGAGATGACGTTGTACTACCAAGAAAACAGGACGTCCGCCAATGAGAGGGGTACTGTGCCGTGACAGTCTCTAGGGCACGTTCATTTACAGAGCGTTGCCCGCGGATTGGCGATTTGGCAATCGGAAGATCATGGCCGCCGGATTATTGAGGGGGAGGATTTCGGTCCTCTGCATTGAGTTTTTGGGGGTTTTTTTTTGCGCAGTGCGTGGTATATCTACCGACCATCATTGTCGGTGACGAACAAATGCGCATTGTGCAGCATGCGAAGACCAGTTGAGAAGGTGTTGATTGAGGTCAACGATTCCCGCAGGTCAACCTCTTAACGTACGAGTTGTGTTCTCTTGCTCCTGCTATTTCATTCCGTGACCGAAGCTAGTGCTTGAAAGACTCGTTGCTGGGGTCGGTTCGAAGGCATAGGGAGGTCGTTTGCTTTCTTAGCCTCAGACTCAATGGCCGGAAGCGCCCGCCGTGCGGCCCCGAGAGAAGCCTCAACTCCGGCATCATACCCCATCACTGACCTCTTTTGCTCACACTTCATAAAGTTATTGGCCCGGGCCCTACATTATAAGGGCGTGGTAGTGATACGATTCGGGAACTCTCTGGCAGAGCCCTTCGCGGAGTGTTTATTTTGTAATTCGCGTGTATAGGGTTGTGGGGCTTACGATTTGGGGCTTTCCCGTAGACAATCTTCGACGACCTCAGGCCAAACTCCGGATTCTCGTCATGGCCTCTTGTTCCCTTGGCATCCATACAAAGTTGAGGCCGGACCTCGAGGTCTCGTCATCTCGAAGACTTCGACAGTTCAAATTTTGTAATTTGCCTTTATGTCTCGGGCGTCTCGGGCTTCGCCCTCCGTAGAGAGCGGACGTATATAACTGATAAATGCGGCGGCGCAGAAATCGCGGCACCTCTTCCTTGCTGCCCTATTTCGCCCGATTGCTCTCTCGCTTTATCTCAGCTCCCCAACCATACGCGCACCTTGTCCCAAAGCCCGTCCGCTACGTGTAGCGTCAACCAAGGCGCATTATGACACAAGAACGCGAAGAAGTAACTGGAGAGAGGAGGGTGGATCATTTCGGCCAGTGCCTGAACGAAAAGACGCATCCTAAGCATCGTCACTGGTCCACCTCACCTCGATTTTTTCGTTGTTCTATGTCATTGTTTATCGCATGTCAATACTGTGGCACCTTCGATCCTTTACCTGTTCATCATTTGTTTAATATTTGATATTTTGTCGCCAACACCTCCCCTTCCGTGGAGAATAACTCAGTTGCTCCCGATCGCAACCAAGTAGCCGACCCAGGGTATATAAGAGTGTCCTAACTTTACATAGTAAGTTGATCGATAGGTAGACCTGTTCGCATTTCCAATCATTCTGTTCTGGTCAGACACTAGCTCACGGGAATCTCATGCATAGTTGCTACGAAGTCTGCTCGATCTGGTGGGTGAATCATTTCGCTTCCAGGTATTTCGCTTCCAGGTGGCGAGACAGAGGATGGGTCGTTAGGGGGCCAGTGATTCATCTCCTGACCTTGCTTCGTTTAGAACTGATCCAGAACTGCTGTCTGCAAGAGCTCAACCCACACCATGCGCGACGAAATAAAGATAGTCTGATTGTTCCTGTTGTCCCTGAGCAAGTCACCCTGATTGCGCCGCTCGCTGAGCGACCTCAGGTCCTCGCCTCTTTGCAGCATTCTGTACTCGCAGACTGGTCAAACTGACCAATCTTTGACAACAGCGGATGATACCAGTGATGGATCGTAGAGCTTTTTATTGAAAGGATGGCTGCGTAATGTCGGCTTTCCACTGTGTCGGTTTCTGCCCGGCCTTCGCTCTGGGGCCCCGGATGCAGAAAACAGGACAGGCGATCTTGTCAAAAGCGCAGATGGTGTCGTCTTTGGGCGACGCCTAATCAACCGGTTGATCGGGCGCAGTCCGCGAATAAGGTAGTGGCCCAACGCTTTGCACAACCCAACTAAACGGGCTTCCGTCCAACTGAAAATACCCAGCGTCAAAGTCGTGGTAGAAGCAAAAGAGCCCAGCTGCTCATGGCCCGGAGTCATGTATTCGACGTGACGTGCAGCGTCTGACCGGTGAGAGAACGTATGTTTCATGGGACACAGTACCGGAAAAAGTTTTTGTGGCGCGGACTAATTCCCGCGGGTTGTAGAGGTGGACGATAGGAATTCAAAAAAAAAAATAAGAGTACGTGGTGTGTTGTTCCGTTGGAAGGGAGTGGAATTCACGGGCGCTCGCCGGTAGCCGGCAGGAACCGGTGGAGGACTGCCTCTCGCAATCGGGTCATGCCGAGGGAGCCGGCAAAAGGACGCTTCATTCATCCGCTCCATCCGCAGAGCCTCACAACGACACTGTCCTCGATTTCATCTACCAACACCGCGCGATGAGTTCTACATACCCAGTCATTGACTCGCGTCCTGTGTATCCCCACATTCAGACAACCTGCTCTTCTTGTCACTTCCAGCTCGAGTTCCCCGTGCCCAACCCCGCGCCTAAACCGTCCCAGCTTCTTACCGTGCGTTGCTGTAGCTGTAAGAAGACCTTTTCGCATGCCTTTTATCCAAATCAAGTTCCCACGAACGCATCCGTTGCCACGGGGTCCTCCAAGTCTCACGGACAGATGCCTACACCTCCACCAAGAAAAGGGAGGAAGATTGGAACCCAAGAACGTCCACTGGAGACAGGGTATTATGATCTGCTCGGTGTGCCAGTAGACGCAACCACAGACGACATTAAGAAAGCCTATCGTGCGTCAATATATTATCCCTTTCATACTTAGCCGACTAACCACGCCACTCGCGTGCAGGTCGCCTCGCGATCAAGTACCACCCCGACAAGAACCGCGACGATCCGAATGCGGAAGAGCGTTTCAAATTAATTGCCATCGCGTACCAGACGCTTTCCGACTCCCAGCTCCGGCACAAGTACAACGAATTCGGGCCCAAGGAGAGCGCTCCCGAGGGTGGCTTCGTCGACCCCGAGGAGGTGTTCGGCGCGATCTTCGGCGGGGAACGGTTCCTGCCGTTCATAGGGCAGCTGTCCCTCGCTCGGGACATGAAGACCGCCCTCCAGGAGGCAGATGCGACCGAGGGCGATGATGGTGCGACCCCAGTCCAGCGCGATGCCAAGGGTCGCGAGATCATCAGTCCCGAAGAGAAGGCTAAGAGAGATGAGAAGGCGCGCAAGACGGCTGCGGAGGTGCGCCTGCACCGCGGTCGTGGTCCTGTTGCTGTTGACCGGGCTGCGTTGTGCAGAAAGCGGCGGCGCGGGAGGAGCGCGTGCAGAAACTCGTTGAGAATTTGCGTCACAAGCTCGGCATTTTCACAGAGAGTGCCACTAGCCCAACCGACCCCGACGTAACTGAGTCTTGGCGGACAATATGCTCTCTTGAAGCTGAGTGAGTTTTTCTCAAACCTCTTTTTTTTTTCGGTCACCATGCGCTGACGTTTTCACCCGAGGGAACTGAAGGGCGAATCGTATGGGGTGGAACTCCTAAATGCCATCGGATTTGTCTACTCCGCTAAGGCCAAGCAATTTCTCGCATCCAACCAGAGCTTCCTCGGCGTCGGTGGGTGGTTGCACAATGTGCAGGGCAAATATCACGTGTTTTCTGAGACGTGCGTTGCTGGCGTCGCTTCCCTAATTCTCTCACTGACGCCGTTTAGTGTGTCTACTCTACGATCGGCAATTGAGCTCAAAGCCGTGTTCGACCAGATACAACAAGCCGAACAATCCGGTACTCTCAGTGCCGAAGAGAAGAAACGCCTCGAGGAGCAGGCCGCAGAAAAGGGCCTCCAGGCCCTCTTCAAGGTACGTCTTTCATCACATCACATCTTTGCCCTTTCCATTTAAATGTCCACGTACGTTTTGAAAAAAAAAAAAAAATTCTAGGGCGCAAAATTGGAGATCGACTCGGTGCTGCGAGAGACGTGTGACCGGGTGTTGAACGACCCAGCGATATCGCGCAATACGGCGGTCCTGCGCGCCGCTGCGTTGCAGACGCTCGGGGACGCGTTCATGGCCGTGCGGAGTGAACGAGAGGAGACGCGCGATGATAGCGAGTATGTGAGGATCGAGACGAAGAGCAGTCGGCAGCGCGCACAGCCGCGCGCTAATCCTGGCCATCAATAGCCTGCGCGTACCGTACCATCCCCCTCAATATTTTTTCCATCGTCATGCTGACGTTTCGACCGTCGTTGACGCGTTGGTGTTGAGCTCGCTTGCATGTTGCGACGCGCCGTCACCGACGCTATACGTTGAGGTAACCCTTTGTTCTTCCTGCATCACTGTATCCTAGGCATCACCACGTACTTGTAGTCGATCTTTCCTTTCCGCTCAACAGCTTTCAAGCTTGTTTTTGTGCAATATCTCATCTCAGCGTACAATAATCGGATACATGATCACCAATGAGGCGCCTGATCCGATAGACCATGCAATTGCAATCCCGAGACAGAAAAAAAGGCGATTGGAAAACCAGAGTCTCAGCGAAGAGCGAACGATACACTTGGTTGATCATCGCGTGGATGAAAGGTGAAACTGCCTATCTGACCCTCCCCCTTTTCCTGCCACCGAATCCCTTGAACACGGCGTCGTCCGAATCGTCATCGTCCCCTCCGCCCATCGCCGCCGCCCGCCTCTTCGCAGCCCGGACCGCCTGGCGCCGTAACTGCGTTCCGGCGGTCGAGCGCAGCGTGGACGTCATCCCGGCGTCCGCCCTCTCGTCGTCGCCCACCGCCGAGGCGTGTTCACCGTGCCCCAATGTGGCCGTGCCGCGGGTCACCGTTTCATCCCCTACCTCGTCCTCTTCGTCCCCGCGAACCCCGGGCACCGCAGCCACCGCAGCCGCAGACTCGCCCATCTCATCCACATCGCTACCACCCCCCACCACCCCATCCCCATCCCCATCATCCACTTCGTCCTCTTCGGAGTCCGAGAGGAACAAAGCTTGCGCTTTCTTTCCCCTTCCCCTCGTTGTTGCGCGCGTCGCCGGCGCTTTTTTCGTCCGTGCGGGTGATCCTCTTGTTTTTGCGGTTGATTTCGCTTTCCCCTTCGTCGTCGTCTTTGCTTTTGTTGGCGTCGTGGCCGACTTTGTTTTCGAAGCGGGCTTCGTGGCGGCAGCGGCTTTAGCTTTCGCGCCTGTTTTTCTCCTCGTAGATGGGGATGTAAGAGGCGGAGGCGCATCCGAGTCGATCTCATCTGCGTCCATGTCCACACTTTCGACCATAGCCTCGTCCTCGTGGTCGTCATCCTCTCTCGCAGGCGCTTTCCCTCGTCTGCCGCGGGTGTTGGTTGATGTTGGTGACGCTTTTGAGACGGGCTTAGACTTGCTGTGTAGAGGGGGTGGGTGCGCGGCAGAGATGTCGTGAACATCCGAACAGCTCTGCGAACCTGATGCCCCCGACTTCCAATACGCTGCGAAATAAAGAGAAAGGGCGCGTGAGCGAATGATAGTCCTTACACTGTTGAAAGAAAGTGATACCTTTTCCGATGCCGTAGTCGTTCTCCTCGCTGGGAACGAGCTCGATCGTCTCCCTGCGCTCGATAGCCACGGTACCTTTCTGAGTGCGCAGATCCGTCCGTCAGTACACGGTGTCTTCCGAAAATAAGTAAAAGTAAAAGTAAAAGAATCCTCACGGCTTTGAATTTCTTAAAGTTGGGTCTGCCCGCCCACTCTGAGTGGGTGGTAAAGTCGGTGCGCGCAGACAGCGAGGGTCTCGCGCTGCCGCCTCGTTCGATATCCATCTCCACCACGATCATAAAGTTCCCTCTGATCCCGACGTCGCCAAAGTCGTCAATCGCATCCCACGGCGCGACGGCGACCTCGGGAGCGCCTACGGCCGCAGTGGCCGTGGCCGCGGTCGTGGTCGTGGTCGTGCCGACGCCATCGGCCTTTTGTTTAGGCTTGGCGATCCGCAGCAGGTTGAACTCGCGGTCGAAGTCGTCCTCGAGCTTCTTGCCGCGCTTGGTCGAGTTGACCGCCCTGAGGAAATTCTCGTCCGTGTCGAGCTTGTGGTTCGACGGCGACGACGACGATTTCGAATCGTGCTTCGTTCCCGTGACCGCTGTTGTGCCTGTGCCTTGCGTCTGCGTTTGCGTCGTCGACGTGGGCCGAGCGGCCGGAGCGGGGGCGTTCGCATCCAGCGCACGTCGTTTCGTTCTGTGCGCCTCCTCGGAGGTGCCTGCGCTCGTGCCAGCTGCACCTGCCGGAGCGTCGTCCGCCATTTCCACATCATTATCGTCCCCATCCCCAGTCCGCCGACTACGCTTCGTTCCCCTCAGTGTCTCGCTTTGGATTTGGCTTTCCTGCTCTTCAGGGACCGCACTCAATGTGCTGGTTCGGACACCTTGCGTCGACGTCCCCGCCCCTGACTGTGTCTCGCTAGACTGCACACGATCAGGATTGCTCGCGTCAAACAGGGCTTTGTACTTGTCAAGCTGGGAGAACTGGGACTGCGGAGCGTGGGCATTAGAAGAAGCCGAGACCAGCGCGGAAGAGGTGTCGATGCCCTGGTTTGCTCGGCGTCGCGGCGGGAGTTTACGCGTTTGAGAGACGGGCTGTAAAAAGGATCCATGTGGTCACGTGAGGTTCCTACATATGGAGGGCGATTGGAGTATATGCGTACTGTGGGTAGCTGAGTTGACCCAGAACCGATATCGCCAGAAACGGGTACCAGTGGTGCAAGATGAGCTGTGGATGTGCCCACGATTGGCGCATCGTTGGCAGGTCCAGGAGAGGGTGCGGTGCGGATTGCCCGTCTCGGTGGCAACTAGGGCAACAGTGAGCACGTAGTCGGATTAAGCGGGAAAGGGCGAGGTCCGTACCCTGCGGGGCATAGGCGCCTCTGGCTCCGACTCCGGTGCGGATGGCCCGGGTAGGGACGCAACAGCTGGTGGGGACTTTTCAGATGTCGTACGCAGGGGGTTGATTGCTCTGTGCGGGTGCTGAGAATGTATAGGAGGTGCGATGGAGGGCTCGTGCGAGAGAGTATTCGGCACTATATCAGGTAGAGGTGATTCTTGTGAACCTGTCAGGTCGTTTCGACAGGGGCGAGTACGATGGCGACTCATTAACCTACCTTGAACTTGCGAGGCAGCGGGGCGAGATGAGTCCACGAAGTACGTGTCGACAGATGCGACGGCCTGCAGTATGTTCTCGGGTAGGATAAACTCCAACTCCAAGCTGGATAAGCTATATGAGCTCGACATGAGACACCCAAGTGCTCCGTGCGCACCTTTTCGCAACAGATACCATCTCCTCCCACTCCTCCGCACCGACGACCAACTCCATCGTATCGCCATCCGCTACGGGTACCACCTTCCCACCCTTTTCCTCGGCCAACGCCTTGGCGCGAACCAGGGCCTTTCGCCAACGCACGACACCAGTGCTGATAGCGAACGCCTCATACTCCGCGCCCCCTCGCTTGACGAGGTCTCGGTAGCCGGCGGGGACCTCGAGTCCCTTGTCCCCGACAAACACAAAGTGGTACCCCTTCAACATGTTGAGCCTGGTTTCGTTCGGTTCCCACGTCTTGATCGTCTTGAGCGCGGGTGCCAGATCGGAGGCAAAGCCGGGACGGAATTTGCTCTCGGATGGCAGAGCAAACGTGTGCTCCAACGCGCGCGGGGATTCGTGTGGGTTGAGGATGGAAAGATTGATCAGCTCGGTGAGCCATTCGGGCTTGACGAGCTGGGCGGCGGAGAGGAGGGATGTCATGTGGGCGGGAGCGAGCGCGTAGGAAGGCACGAGGTGGTGCGTGATGTCAGGGTGCAGCGTCCGCACCACATGAACGCCTAAAGGGAGACCGAGTGAGAAACTGCAGGCATGGAAGCAGACAGAGGGTTGCGCAGCACACCGATGGAAGCGCAGCCGTCGACGGATATCGGGGTTCTGACTTTTCCGGGCGTTTCGAAGCAGCATATTCTCTGCCACTGGAGGCTGCAGAGCGGTAATCAAATGATCGCGTTGATAGGAATGATGGGGTGGTGGAATGTAGTGGACATACGTTAACGGCAGACCACTGACGATGTCAACCCGGTCATCGTGTTGCAACTGCGCCGTCGCACCCGGGTTTACGATTAGCCCATCTAGGACGCCTTCGCGCCAGATGCGCATCGTCTTGTTTTTAGAGTTTAAGATCTGTAGCGTCGGCGCGTACTCGGTGTTGGTCTGTAATGGTGGCTAAGGGGCGCGAATACAACATAGGAGAACGAGTGGGTCGCACAATATCATCAGGCGAAAAACCGCCGACTATAAACTTTCCGTGATCATGGGAGACCTTCTTGTGATTCACGACAAGGTCGCACGTTGGTTTGCGACCGATGAGGTACTCCTTTCCGCTCTTCAACAGCTTTGACTCTGCGACGTATCTCCGATGAGTTTGAAGGGATGTACGAAAGCGGGAGGTGGGAAGAAGACATTACTCTGAAAAGCGACCTCATTTGGTGTTTCGCCGTCGAATGGGCCAGTGACAATCCACATTCTGTTGCTCAAGTTGTCATGATCAATCAAACGCGCAGCGCGACTTGTCGAGCATGAGCATGAAACCCGATGCAACGGAACCGCGTCGAGTCACGTGATCACTACAGTCGGGAGTGTTGGGATTCAACTTGGCAACCACAACTCATACTCGCGATACCTGGATCTCGAACCGGTGTTACAACCAAGAAACTGACGGATCAGTATCTAAAAATTTCCACTCAATGTGTGAACAGTTTTACATTCTGACACATTTCAGCGTAAACGTAAGGACGTCCATCATCAGCACATGGCCATCCAAAGCAATGCACTTGGAAACGGACAACTTGGATCAAATCTTGCTCAGGATAATCCATGAGAGATGCGAATGTCAACGACAGTTTCTTTCATTCATGTTGTCGCTAGATCCATCCCTTCTCAAGATAGGAATTAAAGACCGAGAACGTTTCACTTGGTAGGTTCTACTGTATTGTTTGCTCCACAGCGCGTACTGACACACCGGAAGCTAGGAATGGGTCGAAACTCCGAGTGGCAGACTAAGACTGCCAATTTAGGTGGAATGCCAAGGAAACTCAACCTATGGCTCGGCTCACTGACCCAGTGTGTCAGAAACCACTCCACGCCGTTCGACTACGTAGAGTATTGTAGTCCATGGCTCCAGGTAAGCCAACTCTAAGGAAGCCAGGTAAAGCTCCGGCAACTGCGGAGCCCACGGAACCGGGCGCGCTGCAGAGGGGGGGGAGTGTTGCAACCTCTATACTGTGATCTTTGTGCCATCATTAAATCATTAAGACGGTGCCACGACGTTACCATATCCATAATCCTCTTAGCAACCAACAAGTATACAAACGGGTTGAGCGAGTCATTGACAACCGGCTGACATTTGTTATTCGTCCATGTCCGAAGGGCGCTGTAGTCCTCGGCAAGGCGGCATACCAGTGATATCAGAAGTAAGACGCAAGGAGCGATACGTGGCCTATGCGCTTAAACTTGTCTGAAGATTCAGAAAATAGTCCTTTGGAAATGAAGTTGAAACAAATGCAACGAAGCCGCATGACACGAGTACTGCCATAGTCACGTATCTGAGGTGTTAATTGAGGCTTTCATCGGATTGGGTTGGTTGTCGATGATTGTGATGAAGTTGGAGACAAGGTTGGAGAGTAAAGCTACATATCTGCTTCAAAATCACAGTGTGCTGATGCTTAGACCCGTGATCCAAAAGGAATTGTACGATACCATGGTGTCCTTAACCCGAACCAGTAACTCGATGCGCGCTAGTTTGACCCGCAACATTCTGGCTATTTGCATCCGCCCCACACTTGAGAAGTACCCGAACCACACCCACGTGTCCAGCTTCGGACGCTAGATGCGACCAGAAATTGTCCTGGGGATTCATATCCGCGCCATGCACGATGAACGCTAGGCCTGTGTTGATCACGTGGCCGTGGGAGTCGTAGTGTTCTTTGGGCTTTGGGGGAAAACTGGGGGAAAGTGGTCATGGTCATGTTTTTTTCCAAGAGGGCAAGGGCAGTGGCATTAAAACAAAGACGGCCTTACTGTCAGGGTGTGGGGCAATCACGATCGTAGGCCTCCCAACTTCGTCAACAAGAAAACCTCCTCTCCAATCGTCTCTACCACAATGCGCCCGTCGCGCCACCGCTCGTCCTCGATGACAACCACGACGGCGGCGAGAACGGGAAACCTACGCATACCCCCGCGTCCTTCACCAGATCTGCTCGCAAACGTTTGGGAGCATCGACGCCCTAGATTATGAAATCATCAAAGAAGAGGGAAAAGAAAGTGGGTCTCTTTCTTCACCCTCTTTATCGAAGCCCACTCATCGCCTCTTTCCTTTTTTTTTCCCCTCCACTTTTTGTAGAGAAAAAGTGTATCCTCACTATCACGCGTCCAAATGGTGCGACGCGCTCATACACCACCAAACCAGAGTTTTCATGCAGGGCAGAGGCGCGCGTCGCCGCTGCGGCCGTAGCGGTCAAGATGGGCGCGATAGACTTTATTAAGCAGGCTCCCCCGAGGCCGTTGCGAAACGTGGACTGGTGCTCACTCCCGTTCGGTTTGCCATGGATGAGGAATATCCATCGTGGCTTGACACGCCCAGCACGCCACTCGACGCAGTACTTCTCGATCTCCTTTACCGTGGGATCCTCCTCGGCGTTGTTCGGCGATGTCTCCACCGAGCCGGGCACGTCGAGGGGCGCGAGTCTTCCTTTCCTCCCTCTCCTCCCTCCCCCCATGCTTTCCGCGTTTCATGGTTCGAGCTGTTTACGATGGACTCGGGTGAAAACAATACCAGACTATGGATGTGCGCTACAAGTCAAACTCTTGATGTACCTGTTCCGCGTCTTCACGGTCGATGTCGTTCACCTCACTTTCGAAGCGGCCAAAGCCATGTGCGCCGCAGATGCGATCTCCGAGGGAATCTTGGACTTTATCAAGTTTGGAAACGGACAGACCGCTCCGGCCGAGAGGCGCCTCTTTCAAGATGACGACACGATGTCCGCTCCGCCGCCGGGCGCGCTCACCTTGCAGGGTTTCTTCGAGGCGCTCCCGCGCCCATTGCCGGAGCCCCGTCGACGACAAGACGGTGGCCGAGATCAACGCGCCCGGTTGGCTGAACGGCCTCTTACAGTCTGCGCGTGGCGGAAAGTTCGGGCACAAGTTCATTTGGACGACTGACACGAAACTCGGCAGTATGTTTCTATTTCGCATTGACTTTCGGGCGATCGGATATCCACTGACACCTGCCTTTTAGCGCACGGCGGTGTCCTACGTCTCACGCGCCCTGACGAGGTTCGCACATACATGGTCGAGCCGCAGTTCCCAAAGCGCGCAGACGCGAAGAACGCCGTGTGCCTTGCATCGCTTGCAGCGGGCGTTGGAGCATACGTGCGCTCTGTCAGTGGGGCTCTCGAAACGAAGATATCCCCCGAGACGAAGACGCTCGTCCTAGAAAGCATACTACCCTTCTTGACGACGGAATACGCGAAGTATTGGCCAAACAAGCTGCCCGAGATGTTTGAGTACACGAAGGATCGCGATGGTACGCATTCTTTATTTGCAAAATTCAGCCGAACGATTGTGTGACGCTGATGTCGCGTACGTATCACCAGCGTGCGGATGTATCCTGACGCTCAAGCTGACAGGAGAGCCTGAAGAGCACGAGAAGCGTTCTTGGACAGTCCCAGCTGATTTCCGCAACAGGAACGACGCAAAAATCGCCGTGTTGCAACTCGCGTTCGAGCAGGGCGCGATCGAGTTCCTTCGTTTCAGAGGCGAGCCTCCGCCCGAGGGATACAAAGTCGAGCTGCCCCCAC
>Ga0307512_10003579_pt1 | contig 17841 bp, 14 predicted proteins | sample 14_EM_MG_FD_200267 | JGI IMG/M metagenome (GOLD analysis project Ga0307512, IMG submission 200267) | Populus trichocarpa ectomycorrhiza microbial communities from riparian zone in the Pacific Northwest, United States - 14_EM | ecosystem: Host-associated > Plants > Roots > Unclassified | place...
GAGCGTGCACCTGCTCGGCCAGGGCTACGCGCCGGTGCTGCGCTACACCGACCGGTACGGCCAGACGCAGACGAACGTGTTCCCGTTCCTGCCCCGCGACGGCATGCTGACCAGCGAGGGCGTCGCCCTGTTCCCGGACGCGAACGTGGATCCGAAGACGAACAAGCGCGACGAGAAGCTGCAGGTCGGCTTCGAAGGCGTCTACCTGCCGACGGTCAGCGCGGACGGCAGCGCGACCTCGTCGTTCCCGGCGGAGCGTTCGCCCGGGCTGTTCCTGAACGCGTACCGCGGCGATCTCGGCCTGGACTCCGGCATCCCCAGCTCGGTCTACTCGCTCGACCAGGGGCAGATCGCCAACGGCCAGCTGAAGAAGGTCAGCGGCGACCGGCCGCACGAGCTGAAGCCGGGCGAGACCTGGACGCTGGACGACGGCTCGAAGCTGGAGTTCCTCGGCACCCGGCCGTTCATCACGATTTCGATCCGCTACGACCCGACCTCGGAGCTGGTGCTGGCGGGCGCGGTGCTGGGCCTGATCGGGCTGATGCTGTCGCTCGCCGGGCGGCGCCGCCGGGTGTGGTTCCGGGTTTCCCCCCTCGCCGCTGGTGACGCAGGCCACGGCGGTAGCGTGATGGAGGCCGGTGGCCTGCCGCGTACGGATTATCCCGGTTTCCCGGAGGAATTCGAGCAGTTGGTCAAGGCGGCTAGGGACGAAGGGACATCCTGATGGCCGAGTTGTCGAATCAGCTCATGGTGATCACCGTGCTGGCGTACCTGGCGGCGATGGTGTGTCACGCGGCCGAGTATTCGTTCGGGGCCCGCAGCCACATCGGCCGCGCCGCCGCAGCGCCGGCCCGGCAGCTGGTCGGCGCGGGCGCGCCGGTCGTCCCCGTCCCGGACGATCCGCCCCCGACGGTGGCAGCAGAAGCCCCGGCGGTGGCGGACGAGACCCCGGCGGTGCCGGAGGAGGCGCCCAAGAAGGACCGCGGCGCCCTGCTCGGCAAGATCGCGGTCGGGATCACCGCCTTGGGGCTGCTCGCGCACCTCGGCACGCTGGTCACCCGCGGCATCGCGGCCGACCGGATGCCCTGGGGCAACATGTACGAGTTCATCCTCTCGGTCACCTTCGTCGGCGCGGCAGTGTGGCTGGGTGTGCTCAGCCGCCGCCCCGGCATCCGCCACCTGGGCCTGTTCGTCACGCTCGTGCTCGTGGTGCTGCTCGGCGCCGCCGGCCTGGTCGCCTACACACCGGTCGGCCCGCTGGTGCCCGCATTGCACTCGTACTGGTTCGTCATTCACGTGTCGACGGTGATCCTGGCGTCCGGCATCTTCCTGGTCGGCTTCGTGCCGGCCGCGATGTTCCTCATCAAGAACGGCTACGACCAGGGCAAACACAGCTTCCCGTACACGCTGGGCAAGCGCGTGCCGCCCGCGGCGACGCTGGAGCGGCTGACCTTCCGGTTGCACGCGTTCGCCTTCCCGCTGTTCACCTTCGGCGCGCTGATCGCCGGTCCGCTGTGGGCCGAGGCGTCCTGGGGGCGGTACTGGGGCTGGGACCCCAAGGAGGTCTGGGCGTTCATCTCCTGGGTGGTCTACGCCTGTTACCTGCACGCCCGGGCCACCCCGAGCATCAAGCGCAGCACGGCCACCTGGATCGCGATCCTCGGCTTCGCGACGATGCTGATGAACCTGTTCGGGGTGAACCTGTTCTTCGCGGGCCTGCACTCCTACGCCAACGCGGGCGGCATGTAGCCCCGTTGCGCGCGACTCAGCGCCGCGCCGCCAGCCTCTCGCCGGCGGCCGGGAGCTGCTGGATACGCTCGCGAAGTGCGTCGGCGCCGGCCCGGTCCAGATCGTCGAGGATCTCCAGCGCCGACCGCCACGCCCGGCGGGCTTGCTCGACATCGTCGCGGGCCAGCTGGCTGTCGCCGAGGCTGATCAGGGTGTTGGCCGTGGCGTTCTGGTCGCCCAGGATCCGCATCATGTCCAGGCTCCGCTGGAAGCACTCGATCGCCTGACTGTAGTCGCCGAGCTGGTGGTGGACGTATCCGACGCTGTCCCAGCTGGCCGCCTCGCCGGGGCGGTCGCCGATCTGCTGGAGCAGGCTCAGCGCCTGCCGGCAGTGGGCCAGAGCCTCGTGATAGTCGCCGAGCTGGGCATATTCCCAGCCCAGCCCGCCGAGGCTGCGGGCCTGTCCGCAGTGGTGGCCGATCTCGCGGAACAGGCGCAAGGCGATCTTCGCCTTCTCCAGGGCGTCGCGATGGCGCTGCATCCGGTCGAACTGCCGGGCGACATCCAGGTGGATGTACGCCTGTCCGACCACGTCGTCCACGGCGCGAAAGAGGTCGAGCGCCTGCCGGTACTGCGCCTGCGCTTCGGGGTGGCGGCCGAGCCGGTCGTAGGCGTCGGCCAAGTAGCGGTGCGCCGTGGCCTGCGCGCCGAGGTCGCCGCACCGGGCCGCCGCGGCGACCGCTGTGCGCTGCGCCGCCACTTGATCATGGCGGTGCCCCTGGCGGGTGAGCCAAGGCTTGATCGCCCAGGCGAGTTGCCAGGCGTGCACGGCGAGCGCTTCGGCCGCCGCGTGATCGACGGCGGCGAGCAGCGCCGCGCGTTCGGCCGCGAACCAGGCCAGGGCTTGAGCCGGGTCGGCCAGCACCGCCGGGTGGACGCCGGGGGCGGCCGCGGCGATCCGGATCGGATCACGGGCCGCTTCCAACAGGAGGTCCGCTTGCCGTGCGCTGTGCAGATAGTGGTCCAGCAAGCGATCCATGGCGGCGCGGCGTTCGCCCGCGGAGTCCTCGTCCTGCGCCAGTTCCCTCGCGTACGCCCGGAGCAAGTCGTGGAAGGCGTACCGGCCCGGCGCATGCTCGTCGAGGAGCCGTGCCCGGGTCAGCTCGGCGATCAGGGTGCGCGCTCGGCCGATCGGCAGACCGGCGAGGCTGGCCGCCGCGCTCAGGCTCAGGTCGGGACCGAGGTGCAGGCCGAGCAGCCGGAACAGCCGGGCGGCGTCCGCGCCGAGGGCGTGATAGGACCACGAGAACACGGTCCGCAGGTCGGTGGCGGGGTCACCGTTCGCGAAGGCGTCCAGGCCGCCGCGGCTTTCCCGCAGCTCGGCCGTGAGCGCGGCGAGCGGGAAGCCGGGGTTGGTGACGGCGCGGGCGGCCACCACGGCGAGCGCCAGCGGAAGCCGTCCGCAGCACTCGACGATTTCGTCCGCCGCGGCCTGCTCGCCCGCGATTCGTTCGGCGCCGAGCCGGCTGCTCAGGAACGCCCGGGCGTCGGCCGCGGACGGCCGGTCCAGCATCAGCGGGATCGCGCCGTGCCCGGCGACCAGGCCGGCCATCTGGTCGCGGCTGTTGACCACGACGAGGCAACCGGGTGCGCCGGGCAGCAGCGGGCGCACCTGTGCGGCGTCGCGGGCGTTGTCGAGGACCAGCAGGATCCGTTTCCCGGCGATCGTGCTCCGGAACAGGTCGGCCTGCGCCTCAAGGTCGGCCGGGAGCAGCCGGGCCGGCACGTCCAGGGCGGCCAGCAGCCGGGACAACGCCTCGGCCGGCGCCATGACCGTTCCGGTCGGGTCGAAGCCGCGCAGATTCAGAAACATCTGCCCGTCGGGAAAGCGATCCGCGACCTGGTGGGCCCAGTGCAGGGTGAGGGCGGTCTTGCCCACGCCGGCGGCCCCGCCGATCAGCACGGGTGCTGTTGCGTCCCGCGGCGGCAGCAGCGCGTTGAGCGCAGCCAGCTGTCGCCGGCGACCGGTGAAGTACGGCACATCAGCGGGAAGCTGCCGCGGGTTGCCGACCGTCGCGGAGCGCCGATCCGGGCGAAGGGGAGCCGGGTTGCCGCCGGCCAGGATCTGCCGATGGGTGCTTTGCAGGCCCTCGCCGGGCTCGACGCCGAGCTCGTCCGCCAGCCGCCGCCGGGTGTCCCGAAACAGCTCGAGGGCGTCGCTGCGCCGGCCGTCGCGGTGCAGCGCTTCCATCAGCAGGCAGATCGCCCGCTCGCGGAGCAGATGCCGGCCGACGAAGCCGGACAGCCGGACGACGACCTCGGCGTGCCGGCCCGCGCCGAGGTCGGCCTCGGCCAGGTTTTCCATGGCGTGCAGCCGCTCCTGCTCGAGCGACTCGCCCGCCGTCGCCGACAGCCAGTCGCCGGCGACGTCCGCGAAGGCGGGACCGCGCCACAGCGCCAGCGCCGAGCGCAGCAGCTCGCCGGCCCCGGCGGACGGACCGGTCCGGGCCCGGTCGACGAGCAGGCGGAACCGGTGGATATCCACCAGTTGCCGCTCAACGTCCAGGCGATAGCCGTGCCCGACGGTGTTCAACTCGGCCTCGGGCACCGCGCTCAGCAGCCGGCGGACCTTCGACACGTGGCCCTGCACGGCATTGCGGGCCGAGGGCGGCGGCCGTTCGCCCCACAGCGCCGTGACGAACTGATCGAAGGCGACCACCGTTCCCGGCGCCAACAGGAGAATGCCCAGCAGCGTTCGCTGCTGGGCATTCATCTGCCGGAGCTGGTTCCCGTTTTTCCACACCCCAACCGGTCCCAGTACGCGGAACGTCAGGTCGTCCAAGCTCCACCGTCCTAAGTCGATCCTCGCGGGCGTTTCAGCCTACTGACCGGATCAAAATGGGACGCCGTGGTGGCGGCGGACGATTCCTGTGCGTTTGCGCGCTACGCCGTGTTCGGACGGCGCATCCTCAGTTCGAGACCTCGTTCCAGTCGCAATAGTTGATCTGCGCCCAGTCGTCCTTCATCAGGCATACGCCGATGTAGGCGTTGTGATTCTCGGGAAGGTCGAAGGTGGAGCCCTCCGAGGCCTTCCGGTCGGCACAGCTCCCGTTGCCGCCGACGTAGAACTGGTAGTCGAAGGCGAGAGTGCCGTTGGTCTGCCGGTGATAGACGAAGGCCGCCGTCGCCCAGCCGTCCGCCTCGATGTCGCAGATCTTGACGATGTCGTTGTCCGCGGTCCAGTAGACGACGCCGCCGGGGTCGCCGTCGTCGGTGTGCCAGCTCGAGTTGTAGGCAAGTGCGGGGCTGGCAACAGCGAACGAGGTCGCCACGGCGGCCGCGGACATCGCAATGGTGGTCAGCATCTTTTTCAACGCCACAAGAACTCCCTTGCTAAGTGGATGCGGGAGAACTTATTCAGCGGCGCTGATCCGGCACATAAATCGCACTGATATCCGAGTTATCCCGGCGGCGGCGCTGACTCGGCCACGATGCCGAGCAGGCCCGCGGGGCAGTCGCCGGCCGTCCAGGTGTCGTAGCGGTTCACCCAGTCCAGGCAGAAGCCGCCGAGCCGCTGAGTGGTCGGGTCGCCGGTCAGGGTGCCCACGTCGGCCCGCCAGTACTGGGCCGGTCCGCCGCCGGCCGGGCGTAACTGCACGTTGTCCACGGTCACCGGCGGCACGTCGATCCGGCTCGCGCGGGCCGGGTCCACGTGCACCTCGACGTACTGCTCGACGTAGCCGCTCGCGCCGACCGGGAGCTTCTGCGCGGTGAGCAGGTTCCACCGGTTGCCCCACCACAGCCAGGCCTGCCAGACGCCGTTCGCGTCCGTGTGCAGGTCCAGCCACACCCGATCGCCCGGCTGGAGGGCGTACTGGTCATAGAACTGCCAGGTTTTGGTGTTGGTGTTGAACGTGTAGATGTGCTGCCGGCCGCCGCCCGCCCAGCCCGTCTCGGCCCAGCCCGCCTCGAGCCAGGCGATGTCGCCGCCGCCCAGGTCCCGTTTGACCATGAACCGGCCGGCGACGAAGTCGTAGCTGCCCTGGCGGATCGTGCCGTCGACGACCTCGATCCGGCCGGAGACGCCGCCCCACTCGCCGCTGGTGCCCGCGCCGAGGTGGTGATAGCCGCTCGGGGTCACGGTCAGTGGGGTGGATTCGCGCACCTTGCCGGGCGGCACGGCCGACTCGAGCACCCGTCCGGCGGCCCGGCACGCACCCCGGGAGTGTTCCCCGGCCGGGCCGGTCGGCGCCTTGGTCGACGCGGCGCTGGCGGCGCAGACCGGCAGGCGCACGGCGGGCTTCGACGACGCGGGCGCGGTGATGGCCAGCGCGGCGGCCAGGCCGGCCAGGGCGCAACACCGCATTACGGTACGAAGCATCGCGCCACCTCGACTGACCGGCCCGAACAAGGGATCGCTGGCTCAACGGGCGACGCGGATCAAGGGTGACGGGTCGGCAAGGTCACCGGGGTCCGGCTGCTTTCTGTCAGGGGTGTGGGGAAGACTGGGTGCATGGCCGCACGTGGATTTCCGTATGCCGATCTGCAGAGCTTTCTCGCCGCCCTCGAGGCCGCCGGTGAGCTGCGCCGGGTCGGGGTGCCGGTCGATCCGAGCCTGGAGATCAGCGAGGTCGTGACCCGCACGGTGCGCGCGGGCGGGCCGGCGCTGTTGTTCGAGCGGCCGACCCGCGGCGAGATGCCGGTGGCGGTCAACCTGTTCGGCACCGAGAAGCGGATGGCGATGGCGCTCGGCGTCGAGACGCTGGACGAGGTCGGCGACCGGATCGGCGCGCTGATCAAGCCGGAGTTGCCGGTCGGCTGGTCCGGCATCCGCGACGGCCTCGGCAAGGTGCTGCAGCTCAAGTCGGTCCCGCCCAAAAAGGTGAAGACGGCGCCCTGCCAGGAGGTCGTGCTCACCGGCGCCGAGGTCGACCTGAACCGGCTGCCCGGCCTGCAGGTCTGGCCCGGCGACGGCGGCGTCTTCCACAACTACGGCCTGACCCACACCAAGCATCCCGAGACCGGCAAGCGCAACCTCGGCCTCTATCGCCTGCAGCAACACTCGAAAAACACGCTGGGCATGCACTGGCAGATCCACAAGGACTCGACCGCGCATCACGCGGTGGCGGAGCGGCGCGGCGAGCGGCTGCCGGTGGCCGTCGCGATCGGCTGCGACCCGGTGGTCAGCTATGCGGCCAGCGCGCCGCTGCCCGGCGACATCGACGAATACTTGTTCGCCGGCTTCCTGCGCGGGGAGCGGGTCGAGATGGTCGACTGCCGGACGGTTCCGCTGCAGGTCCCGGCGCACGCGCAGATCGTGCTGGAGGGTTATCTCGAGCCGGGGGAGCGGGCGCCCGAGGGGCCGTTCGGCGACCACACCGGCTTCTACACGCCGGTCGAGCCGTTCCCGGTGCTGCACATCGAGTGCATGACCATGCGGCGCGACCCGATCTACCACTCGATCATCACGTCCAAGCCGCCGCAGGAGGACCACGGCCTGGGCAAGGCCACCGAGCGGATCTTCCTGCCGCTGCTGCGGATGTTGATCCCCGACATCGTCGACTACGACATGCCGGCCGCGGGCGTCTTCCACAACTGCGTCATCGTCTCGATCCGGAAGCGCTACCCCAAACACGCGCAAAAGATCATGAACGCGATCTGGGGCGCCCACCTGATGTCGCTGACCAAGCTGATCGTGGTCGTCGACGAGGACTGCGACGTGCACGACTACGCCGAGGTCGCGTTCCGGGCGTTCGGCAACGTCGACTACGACCGCGACCTGTTGCTCACCCAGGGCCCGGTGGACCACCTCGACCACGCCTCCTACCAGCAGTTCTGGGGTGGCAAGGCGGGCCTCGACGCCACCCGTAAGCTGCCGACCGAGGGCTACACGCGCGGCTGGCCGGAGGAGATGACCATGTCGCCCGAGGTGGTCTCGCTGGTCGACAAGCGGTGGAAGGAATACGGCATATGACATCGGTCGCCGAGAGGCCCGGTCGCCTCAAGTCCTTCCTGAAGCTCGTCGCGATCGAGCACTCCGTCTTCGCACTGCCGTTCGCCTACCTGTCGGCGCTGGTCGCGATGGACCGCGCCGGCACCGGCGTGCACTGGATCGACCTGCTGCTCGTGACGATCGCGATGGTGTCCGGGCGCACGTTCGCGATGGCGGCGAACAGGATCCTGGACCGCAAGATCGACGCGCTGAACCCGCGTACGAAAAATCGGGAGCTGGTCACCGGGGCCGTGAGCGTGCGCACGGCCTGGACCGGCGCGGCCGTCTCGCTGATCGTGCTGTTCCTGGCCGCGGCCCTGCTGAATCCGCTCTGCCTGCTCCTGTCGCCGCTCGCGGTGATCCCGCTGGTGATCTACCCGTACGCGAAGAGGTTCACCAACTTCCCGCATTACGTGCTGGCGCTGGCGCAGGCCGTGGCGCCGGTCGGTGCCTGGATCGCGATCACCGGCACGTTCGACGGCACCGGCCCGGCCTGGGTGCTCGGCGTCGCGGTCGGCCTCTGGATCGGTGGCTTCGACATCATCTATGCCTGCCAGGACGTCGAGATCGACCGGCAGATCGGCGTGCACTCGACGCCGGCCCGGTTCGGCGTCCGCACGGCGCTGCACATCTCGACCGCGACCCACGTGCTGACGTTTCTGCTGTTCGTCTGGTTCGGACAGCTGGTCGGGCTGGGCTGGCTCTGGTGGATCGGGCTCGCCTTGACCGCTGTCGCGTTCGGATATCAGCACGTCGTCGTCACGCCGACCGACCTGACCCGGGTGAACAGGGCGTTCTTCACCGCGAACGGATTCGTCGGCATCGCACTCTTCCTATTTGCCCTCCTCGATCTGATCCTGTTGTAACCGAACCGGCCCTTCCATCCGTCTAGTGCCCGTGAGTGACAGAGATACGGAGTTCCGGGACTTCGTCACGGCGCAGATGGAGCCGCTGCGCGGGCTGGCGTACCTCACCTGCGGGGACTGGCAGGCGGCCGAGGACGCGGTCCTCACCGTGCTGGCAAAGCTGTATGTGAAGTGGCGACGGGTCGACAACCATGCCAGCTACGCGCGTACGGCGGTCGTGCGCGCGGCGATCGATGAGACCCGCCGGCCCTGGTGGCGGCGGGAGAACTCGCAGAGTCACGCCATGCCCGACCGGCCCTCGCCGCACGACAGCACGAGTGCGGTGGACGAGCGGCTGCGAATTCGCGATGCCCTGCAACAACTGCCGGCTCGGTTGCGAGCCGTCCTGACGCTGCGCTACCTGGAGGGACTCAGCGTCCAGGAGACAGCCGAGGCGCTGGGCTGCCCGGAAGGAACGGTCAAGAGCTACACCTCCCGCGGACTGGACGCGCTGCGGCAGGTCCTCGGCGTCGAGGTCTTCATCACCAAGGAGAGCCGTCGTGAAGCAAGAGCTGTCTGACATGTTGGCCGAAGCCAAGTCGGACCCGCCGCCGCTGCGTTACTCGGTCGAGGACGCGGTCACGGCCGGCCGCAAGCGGCAGCGCCGACTGCGCGCGGCCTGGACTGGAGCCGGTTCGGTAGCGGCCGTCGTGGCGGTCGCCGCGGCCATCGCCGTGCCGCAGATCGTCACGGACAAGCGCCCGACCCGAACGACGCCCGTCGCGCCGGCCGCCAGCCAGCCCGCGAAGCAGGAACCGGCGCCGTTCGCGTACCCGAAGGACAAGTTCAGCGGGAACATCGTCGGCTTCAAGGCCGGCAACCTGACCGTCTCGGACACCGTGCACGTGACGCCGGGTTATCAGGTGGCCATCGTCGTCGCGCCGGGCCACGGAACGCCGGTGCAGGACGCGGCCGGCACCATCCACCAGATGCCCAACGATGTCGGCCAGCTGGTCGTCTACCGCCAGGGCGTCTTCGCCCCGGCACAGGCCAAGAAGTCCGGCGAGCGGGTGAGCGTCAACGGCAGCACCGGTTACTACCAGAAGCCGATGGTGACCAAGTCGCCCGTCAAGATTCCCGGCAAGGTCTTCCAGACCGAGGCCATCCTCACCTGGGAGTACGACGACAACGCCTGGGCCGTCGTCACCGCGAGCGCCGCCGCAAAGGTCACCAAGCAGCAGCTGATCGCCCTCGCCGGCAAGGTGACCTCCGGTACGCCCGAACCCGTCAAGATCGGCTTCAAGCTGGGCTACGTGCCGAAGGGCTTCCAGCTGACCGCCGCCGGCTCTTCGGACAGCATGCTCGGGTTCCCGCTCGACGGGGAGTCGTACGCGCTGCTGCTCAAGGGCAACCTCCCGTTCCGCGCCTTGACCGCCCCGGTGCAGGACCCGTACGTGGTGAACGACAAGCAGCTGCCGCTCCTGCAGCTCGCGGTCTACCCGCACTGGTGGGGCAAGTACGAGCCGAAGGCCGGCCTGCCCAAGACGGCGCCGTTCTGCGCCTCGGAGAGCCTCTGCTACCGGTTCACCGAGGACGGCAAGTACGAGATCGAGCTCGGCGGCGGCGGGACCGTCCCCGACTCCGAGCTGATCAAGGTGCTGAATTCGATCACCTTCGCGGATCCCACGGACGCGGGAAGCTGGTTCGACGCCACCGACGCGGTCTCCTGATCCGAGGCATGCTGGTTGTCATGCGGACCCCCTGGATCGTCGGCGTCTCAGGAGCATCGGGCACGCCCTACGCACGGGCTGTCATCGGCGCGCTCCTGGACGCCGGCGAGCCGGTCGACCTGGTCATCTCCAGGGCCGCCCGGCTCACCCTGCTGGACGAGACGGGTGCGACGGTCCGCGACGCGCACTGGAAGGACGACGTCGCCGGGTGGCTCGGCCGCGACCTGGACGACGTGGCGTACTGGCCGGCGGGCGACCTGGCGGCGGGGCCCAGCAGCGGCTCGTATCCGGCGCACGGGATGCTCGTGGTCCCGGCCAGCACGGCCGCCTGCGCGGGCATCGCGATCGGGCTGTCCAAGGACCTGCTCCAGCGCGCCGCCGAGGTCAGCCTGAAAGAGCGGCGCCGGACGGTGATCGTCCCGCGCGAGACCCCGGTGACCCGCAGCCACCTGGAGCACCTGATCGCGTTGCACGATGCGGGCGCGGTGGTGCTGCCCGCCAGCCCCGGTTTCTACGGTGCTGGCGCGAGCGCCACCGCGGCGCAACTGGTCGACTTCGTCGCGGGCAAGGTGCTGGACGCGGCCGGGGTGCCACACACGCTGTTCCGGCGCTGGACCGGAGACCTGGGCGCCCGGGACGTGCCGTGAAACGCGGCGGTGTGGCCCTAGCGAAGGCCGTTCGGCGGCCCGTAACCGGCGCCCGGGTTGGCCGGGCCTCCGTTGCGGGGCTTGTTCGCCGCATCGTCCTCGCGCATCTCCTCGATCACGCCGTCGCCCTCGAGCAACGCGCGGACCTCGGACTCACGGAATCGGCGGTGTCCACCCGGAGTCCGGATGCTGCCGATGCGCCCGGCGGCTGCCCAGCGCGTGACCGTCTTCGGGTCGACGCGGAACAGCGCGGCCACCTCGCCCGGTGTCAGCAGACGATCTCCAGTGTCCACAACCCCCTCCTCGCGTCGTTTTGTCTGGAGCGGCCGGTGGTCACGGTGAGTGTCGGCACTGCTCGATCGGGACGTACAGCCATTAGAGCATCGCCCCAACAGCAAGTCCGTGAAATGCGGAAAAAGCCCCGATTGCGACAGTGATCATTATCCTGGCTCCCGGCCACCGCTACCGGGCGTGAGGTGCTAGCGGCGTCCGTTTAGGGTTTGAAGTCATGGACTCCATCGACCTGCGGCTCATCGACTTGCTCCGGGAGAACGCACGCGCCTCGTACGCGGAACTCGCCCGCAAGGTGAGCCTTTCCGCCCCGGCCGTGCACGAGCGGGTCGGCAAGCTCGAGGCGGCCGGGACGATCCACGGCTATCGAGCCGAGGTCGACCACGAGGCGATCGGGCTGGGCGTGACCGCGCTGATCGGCATAGTCGAGGACTCCGGCGCCGACACCGACGACGTGCTGGCCGCCGTCCGGGCCATGCCCGAGGTCGAGTCCTGCTACTTCATGGCCGGCGTGGAGTCGTATCAGCTGATCGTGCGGGTCGGCACGATCGCCGAGCTCGAGCAGCTGATCGTGCGGATCAACCGGACGCCCGGGGTGGCGTCCACCCGGACCGCGATCGCGCTCTCCACCAAGTGGGAGAACAGGCCCCAGCCGGGCCCGGGCTGAGCCGCGTCCATCAGGGATCTGGGTCGGTCGCGTCGGCGCGGCCGGTGACATGTTCGAGATGATCAGAGGACAGCGCGAATCCCATTCGCCTGCTTAGATCCTCCACGTGCCCGAAGAACTTCCGGCTGCCGCGCCGCTGCCGCCCGCTCCGGCCCAGCCGTCAGTTCCGGCTCAGCGGCCTGCCCCGGCCCCCTTTCCAGCCGCACAGCCGGGCTGGAGCCCGCCGCCCGCGCCGCAGCCGGGCTGGAACCCGCCGCCGGGCATCCCGGGGCAGCGCGCGCCGATGTGGCCGGAGACCCGGGGAACGGTCTACCCGCAGCCACCCTTCTACCCCACGATCCACCCCGCGATGGCCGCGGCCGTGGCCGCGGAGCGGTCGAGTTCCAAGCGCGCGTTGTTCATCGCCGCCGCGTTGTTCTTCGCACTGGCGCTGGTCGGCACGGTCAGCGTCGTCATTGTCGCCGCTCGCCGGGCCGGGGTCTCCGCCGCCGCCGCGGACGGCAACGCCCCGATCGCCGCGGCGACCCCGGCGACCGCCTTCGACACCGCGGCCGTCGCGCTGGACAAGCAGGCGGCCGCGCTGATCAAGGGCGACGAGACGGCCTGGCTCGCCGCCGTCGACCCGGCCCAGCCGAAGCTGCAGGCTCGCTACCGTTCCATGTACGCGTCGCTGCGTGGCCTCGGGGTCAGCCAATTCGAGTACCACCCGTACATCCGCGCTTCGAAAGGCGAGGCGCCGACCACGGTCGCCATGGGTGCGGACATCAGCTACTGCTTCAGCATGGACACCTGCCCCGGCTACAGCGATTCGTCGCCGTGGTCCGGAGCGCCGCGGATCTCGCAGGCGCTCACCCTCAAGCCGGTCGGCGGCAGCTACGTCATCACCGATCTCGGCAAGGCGGCCGAGCCGAACCATCTGCAGCCCACCCCGTGGGAGAGCGGCGATCTCGTCTTCGCCCAGGGCAAGCGGGTCACCGTGGCCGCGCCCAAGAGCGAGGCCGGGCACCTCGCCGAGGTGGTCGCCGTCGCCGACAAGGCCGCGCTGGTCAACGACCGCTTCGGCGGCTACGTCGACAATCCGCAGAAGCGCTACCGGATCTACCTGGCCGACAGCAAGGCCTGGCGCAGCTGGTACGGCGGCGAGACGAACAAGTGGATCGTCGGCTATTCGATGCCGCTGAACGAGGCCGAGAGCGACGTGGTGTTGCAGACCAGCGAGCTGCTGGGCGACCGCCAACTGATGACCACCACCATCCAGCACGAACTCGGCCATGTGGTGACGCTCGGCGGCGCGCACGGCGGCGACAACGACAAGAACCTGTGGCTGATCGAGGGCATCGCGGAATACATCGGCTGGTCCCCGCGCCCGGCGACGGCGAGTTGGCGGCGGCAGAGCGTACGTGCGGCCGTGCACAGCGCCCACCCGCCGAAGACGATCGCCGCCAAGCCGCTGGCCGACAACGCGGGCGCGCAGGCGGGTGACGCGTTCTACGGCCTCGGCCACTTCGCCGTCGACTGCATGGCCCAGAAGTTCGGCCAGCGCAAACTGTTCGAGTTCATCAAGCTGACCCTGCGCGAGGGCTACGGCTACGAGCAGGCCTCACAGGAGGCGTACGGCAAGCCGTTCACGACCGTCGACAAGTCCTGCGTCAGCTGGATCCGCCAGGAGGCCTAGGCGCGCTTTGCCAGCCCCGGATAGTCCCGCACGAAGCCGTCGTCGTCGATCACCAGGTCGGCGCTGAAGGTCTCGCTGGCGTACCGGACTCGCCCGTCGCCGAGCGGCGTGTAGATCTGGTCGGCCTGCACGACCTCGAGGCTGGGCAGCAGCACCCAGACCACGCTCAGCCGGTGCGCGACGCCGACCTCGGCCTTGAGCAGGTTGAGCCGCCGGATCGGCAGCGTGTTGGTCAACGGCGACCCGCCCAGGTCGACATCGAACGCCCCGTAGAGCAGATCGGGATCCTCCGTCCCCGGCAACCCGGCCGCCGCGTGCCCGGCAGAGGTCAACGCGGCGTCGAGATTGCCCTGCTCGGAGGTGGTGGCCCGCCAGCGCCCGGCGGCCAGCTCCAGCCGCACGGTCCGCGCCCACCCGGCACCCTCGGCACTGACCTCAAACCGCGAGGTGACCCACGACGGATCGGTGCGCAACTCGTACCGGCAGGTGTAGGCCACGGGATCGACGGCAAGCGCGGTGCCCCGGGCATAGAGCCCGGTGCGCGCATCGACCAGCGCATGCTCGGCGCCGGCGGTGTCACGGCGCTCCCAGTACAAGGACCCAGGCAGAGTCGGCATCCCCTGAAGCTACCCGCGCCCCAGTCCAACCACGCCGACCCAACCAAAGATCAAATTCCCCATTTAGTACGCGCGGCCACTCCCGCCCCGGCTGAGCGATCGGCCGAGCAACAAGCAAAGCCCGAACGACAAGGCCCCCGGCGCAGTGTGCGCCGGGGGCCTAGCTGTCAGTCGGGCCGTTCGTCAGTAGCTGCGCGCCGGGCGGGCCGAGCCGAAGCGCCGGTCGCCGCCGCCGGTGCCGCCCTCGCGGCGGTCGTTGCGCTGGCCCTCGCGACGGAAGCCGCCCGGCCGCTCGCCGTTGCGGGCGGCACCGAAGGTGCGCTCACCCCGCGGGCGGTCGCCGAAGCTGCGCTCCCGGTCACCGGAGGGCCGGTCACCAGCGGGCCGGTCGCCGGAAGCGGGCCGGTCGCTGAAGCTGCCGGCGGCCCGGTCGCCGCTCGGCCGGCCGTAACCCCGGTCACCCGTCGGCCGGTCACCCGCGGGCCGGTCGCCGTAGCTGCGGTCGCCGGTCGGGCGTCCGCCGCCATAGCTGCGGTCCCCAGTGGGACGGCCGCTGCTGTAGCCGCGGTCGCCGGTCGGCCGGTCGCCGTAGCCACCGCCGGTGCTGCGCCGCTCGCCGCCGCCGTAGCTGCTGCCACGGTCGCGGTCGCCACGGTAGCCGCCGGTGCTGCGCTGCGGGCGGTCACCGAAACGCTTCGGCCGGTCGCCGCGCTCGCGCCGGGGCTCCGGCTCGGGCGGGACCGGGACGCCGCTGGGCTCGCGGGCACCGGTGATCTCGGCCAGCTTCTCGTCGCCGAGGCGCACCCGCGTCTCGGCCGGGAACACGCCGGCCTTGCCCATCATCGCCTGCGTGGTGCGCCGCTGCTTGGGCAGCACGAGCGTCACGACCGCGCCGGACTCGCCCGCGCGGGCCGTGCGACCGGCCCGGTGCAGGTAGTCCTTCGGGTCCTTCGGCGGGTCCACGTGCACGACCAGCGAGATGCCGTCGACGTGGATGCCGCGGGCGGCCACATCGGTCGCCACCAGGACGTTCGTGCGGCCTTCCTTGAACTCGGCGAGCGTGCGCGTGCGCACCCGCTGAGTCTTGCCGCCGTGCAACGCCCCGGCCCGGACGCCGACCGCCGCGAGCTGCTCGACCAGCCGGTCGACGCCCATCTGCGTACGCGCGAAGACGATCGTCTTGCCCTCGCGGTTGGCGATCGAAGCGGTGATCGGGAACTTGTCGTGCGGCGGGATCAGCAGCAGGTGATGGTCCATCGTGGACACGCTCGCCTCCGACGGATCGGTGGAGTGCGTGACCGGGTCGGTCATGAACCGCCGGACCAGCGTGTCGACGTCACCGTCGAGGGTGGCCGAGAAGAGCAGCCGCTGGCTGCCCGCCGGCGTCTTGGCGAGCAACTCGGTGACCTCGGGCAGGAAGCCCATGTCGGCCATCTGGTCGGCCTCGTCCAGGACGGTGACCTCGACGCTGTCCAGGCTGCAGGCACCACGCTCGATCAGGTCGCCGAGGCGGCCCGGGGTGGCGACGATGACCTCGACGCCGCGGCGCAGCGCGTCCATCTGGCGGTCATACGGCACGCCGCCGACCGCGGTCTTGAGGAAGACGCCGACCGAGCGGCCGAGCGGCATCAGCGCGTCGGCCACCTGCATGGCGAGCTCGCGCGTGGGCACCAGGATCAGGGCCTTGGGGTGGTGCGGCAGCGCGCGGCCGCCCTTGGCGACGCGGGTGAGCACCGGCAGGCCGAAGGCGAGGGTCTTGCCGGAGCCGGTCTGGCCACGGCCGAGAACGTCCTTGCCGGCGAGCGCGTCGGGAATCGTCGCGGCCTGAATCTCGAACGGATTGGTCAGGCCCTCGCGGGTGAGCACGCGAACGAGCTCCGCTGGCACGCCGAGATCGGCAAAGCTCGGACCGGCGGCGACGGCCTCCTCGGCGACCGCGGCGGGCTCCGCGACGGCCGTCTCGGCGGGCTGCTCGGGGGTGGGGGTTTCTACAGCTTCTGAAACGGGGGTTTCGAAGACGGACGGAAACGTGCTGGGATCAGCGATAGTGGTCAAGAGAACCTCTCTACGGGGGCGCATGCTCGCGAATGCCCCGCCGCGGCCCGGAGGAGCCGGCCGCTGAAATGCCCGCAAGAACGCCCGTGGCGTGCGCCGTGAAGGCACGCCAGGTCAATTACTGCCATCAGTGTACGGGGCAACGCCGGGGGCACCGCCCGCATTCCGCGCCGGTAGTGGGCAGACTCACCTTCGGCGCAACCGCGCCAGCTTAGGTGCTGCCCGGCCGAATCGCCAACTAACTCTTGAACACCCCTTGGATCAGGTTGGTGAACGCGCTGCCTGCGGTGAACAGGAACAACAGGCTGACGCCCACGAGCGCGAGCAGGACGATGAGCATCGCGACGACCACTTTGGTGTTGCTGCGCTGGTTCGCCTCCGGCGCTTCCGCCCAGCCCTGGCTCAGGATGTGGCCGGTCAGCGAGCCCGAGTTCTCGACCGGATCCATCGAGACGGGCATCGTCATGTCGATCGGCGCGTCGGCGCCCAGCCCGCCGTAGACGGTGCCGTAAAGGCGCTGCTGCGGCACCGGGCCGCTCTGGCTCGGCGGGCTCGCCGGCGGGGTGCTGACCTGCGCGGACGGTCCGCCGAACGGCTGTCGCGATGGGCCCGAAGTGCCGACCCCGAACGGGGCGGTCGGCGCGGCCGGCGACGACGAGTCCGGCTTGTACGCCGGCGCGGACGTCTGGGCGCTCGGGGAGTAGGTGCCCGGCATCGGCACTCCCGGTGCCTCGTGGACGGCCGGCGCGCTGGGCTTCCACGGCGCTTCGGCAGCCGGCCGGGCGCCGAACGGCTGCGCGGCCCCGGTCGTCGGCCGGGTGCCGAACGGCGCGGTCTCGGCTGCCGGTTGTGCGCTGAAGGGTGCCGTCTCGGCTGCCTGGCGCGGGCTGAAAGGTGCCGTCTCAGCTGCCTGGCGCGGGCTGAAGGGTGCCGTCTCAGCTGCCGGCCGGGAGCCGAATGGCGGTGGAGAGTCGGGGCGCGCGGGTGCGGACGGCGGCAGCGTGTAGGACGGCAGCCCGCCGGCCGCCGGGATCACCGGCGGGGGGGGGAAGGCCGGCTGCGGCGGGCCGGGGATCGGGCTCGGCGCCGGGCCCGGAACCGGGCTGGGCGTCGGACCGGGCACCGGCGAAGGTCCGGGGCCGGGCGGCACGGGAGACGGCCCGGGCCCCGGCGGCACCGGGCTCGGACCCGGACCGGGCGGCACCGGGCCGGGTGTCGGCGGGCTCGGGACCGGCGCGGGGCTCGGCGGTGCCGGAACCGGACCGGGCACGGGCGACGGGGTCGGCGCGGGGAACGGGCCGGGCGGTGCGGGCGCCGGGAACGGGCTCGGCGGCGGCTCGATCGGCTTCTCCGGCTCGACCGGCCGGGACGGCTCGCTCGGCTTCGGCGGGGCCGGTCGCGGCGGGTCGTCGGGGGTCGAGGGCTCGGGCAGCGGCGGCTCCGCGGGCTCGGCCGGCTCGACGTCGGGCTCCGCGGTCTCCGGCTGGCCGGCGCGGGGCCGGCTGGTCTGCGCGCGCGCCGGGACCGAGAGGGCAGCCTCGGCACGCTTGGCGAACCAGTCATCGGCCTCGGTTGTCGTGGGCTTGCCGCTGCC
>Ga0307512_10003580_pt1 | contig 17817 bp, 18 predicted proteins | sample 14_EM_MG_FD_200267 | JGI IMG/M metagenome (GOLD analysis project Ga0307512, IMG submission 200267) | Populus trichocarpa ectomycorrhiza microbial communities from riparian zone in the Pacific Northwest, United States - 14_EM | ecosystem: Host-associated > Plants > Roots > Unclassified | place...
TCGACGCGCTTACTGGCGGTCTCGAAGATCATAGCCTGGCAAAGTCGCCGATCGGCTCATGACCCGGGCCGTACAACCGCCCAGTCGGCACTAAATAGGCCACGTGGACTCGCTTCCAATGTCCCCTCCACGGACGTCAGGTTGGGATCCAGTTCTGCTCATATCCCAGGTGAACACTCTCGACTGACCGCGCGACCTTTCAATTTGGCTCACACATACTAAGATCGTATCAGTCCAGACTATACATTACCTCGCGTTATCCGTCCTCATTCCCCCGCTTCTGTCGCTGTTCGCCGAATCAAATTCACTCAGCTATGAAGGGGGTGCCGCAAACGTCGGTACGTCTCCCTGCTTTCGATATTCCACGACAGGTTCTGATTCTAAATATCTGGGTTTGATAGGGATGGTGATGGATTGGAGGGAGATGGCCGGGAGACCAACTTTCCAGGGCTGGAACCGTGAGGATAGTTGGAATGTACATGATGGCGCATGGAGTGGTGGCCGCAAGTTTGACCACAAGGGGTTCGACGACCAGCAATGGTCCGGAATCGATCCCATTCGTGGGTGGATCATCGCATTCTGTTGGCTCATGGCCTCGTGTGTCGAGTGAGTCCCTCCTTTGAGTATCTTATGCCGCATTGTTTAGAGGTTTACGACTATGCTCAGCGTGTACTCCCTATACCTTCTCGTACGACGGCCACGACTGGTCCTCGATTTCGCACTTACACTCATCTTCAATCATTTGGTTTTGACAACATACTATTCCTCTTCCGTTCCAACGTCTCTATTCTTTTGGGCGGTCTTGTTGGCGGGTTGCACCGGCACTGTCATTGTGACTGAGCAATTTTGTGTCAAAAGAGAGATGAATGAGGGCTTGGCTGTCCCTCCAGATAATGCTCTTGACGATATAGAAATCGGCGGGTTGAGGCGAGATTGAGATGGTGGGCTTAAGATGCCTTAATTTGTCAGGCAAGCACTGTTTGATCACATTCCACGAGAAACTGACAATTTGTCGCCGCAGATTTTATGTACTTTATAGATCGTTTTCCAAATTGCTACCCCATGTCCCATCGAAGCATATGCTCGCCCCTATCAATTACATTGCGTCACCGCAGTTTTTCATTGACGATTGTCAGTTGCGTCATTCTCATACTTTGGCCTAGGCGTTCAACTGTTCCTCTCGTTTTTAGGGCACGTTTATGGGCAGCTTCTCGAGCTAGCGAGTTATCTCGCACAAAGAAACACTGTGTCCGTTTGAATTGGCGCTTGAGGTTCTGGCTTGTTTATCTCATATACCAAGGCGTCCTCTGAGTTTGACAGCGATATCAAATCGTTGATTATGTACCCCGATCTTGAGAGAGAGAGAAGGCCGACCGCTGGTACGTGGGTGTTTCGTAGACGTACAAATTATCATCTGTGCAAGGAGGCTCTACCGTCTTACATTCAAACATCGTCGGTCAATGTGCTGTGATCGCGTATTCCGTCTAGCCGACTTGTTCCCCCAACCCGCTGCCCGCAGTCTGCGACCCTCTTTCGCCCATCCGATTCGGATTCATCATAATTCAGAGGTCACTACGGGTTTGATGTAAATGCTCAAATGCTCAAGTTTCCAACCGACCACCGCACGTCAGTCACTTTTTTTTCTTCCGCGGTCGGAATTCAGACAGGCTATTCAGTATATCCTTTCAATTTCACAAAGACTTCAAAGACGACTTCATCTCATCAAGACCCCTACAATTTGTATCCATGTGATGGACAAGAGGGGAGGAAAATGATCGACGGCGATTTTATTGAGCAATAGAATCTCAAGTAGCATGTGGGCGCCCTCTGTGCACCATGAAAGCGTTGGCTGAGTGCAGGTTTTCCTGATCGAATTCCTCTCATGACGATACGATATCTGACAATCCACGATACCTGTCGAGCCCCGCTTGCGCGCCTGAACCACAAATTTCAGAGTAATTCCAAGCATCTCAGCCTAGAAGGACTGAATGGAGGTAGCACTCGCCAGCTCCGCGAACGTAAGGAGTAAAACTTCTCAATTCTTCTTGGTGTCCAGGATACAACCGCGTTTTTCTCCGGACCGGCGTACTCAATGCTCTTGGCTTGATCTTTGAGTGGGACGGCTGGCAGACATGCATGTAACAGCGGTAGAGGCTCCGGTGCCTCGGGGGTATGCGTAGTTTATCTACGTTCTGACTGGTTCCTTACATCACTCGTGGGGCTCATGCACATGGTTGATTGTAGAGTTGATATGACCTTCCCGCAGGGCGTGTTCCTTGGTCTAGTCTGCTCTGGTGTAAAGCGTCGACTAAACGAGTCTCAGCCCCCCCCTTCACGACCGGCCCGTTACATGTGGATTCGCCGCTGAGCGCTTGAAATCAGCAGGCCCTGCAAGAGGATTACTATTACGACTCTCGCTTTCTAGAAACCCAGAACTCGTGGAGATGTCGCGTTCCGCTAGTGATGATCATTGACCCGTTCTGTGTTGAGAGCGTCAACAGAGGCGCTACTATACCCGCCCAAAGGGATGCAAAGGGTTTTCGGATCTCGTTCGACTCCTCCTCGGTTCCACTAATGCCCTTGCCCTGAAAACCCGCTCGCGAGAGAAAATCCGCCGTGACGTGAAGCCAAAAATTGTTCACGAATTGGAAAAAAAGATCGCGTAGCACTGAGCGTGGCATCAGTAAGCGGTCTTCGCACTCCGTTAGAATACACAGTACTGCTGCTGTTTTACGTCTTGACAGGGGCGGTTATGTCATCGAGCATTGCTTCCCTTGATCTTTCGTGGCCGCATTTCCGCTTGAATCCCACCTTGAGTTCATGTTAGAGGGAGAGTCAAACGCGGTTAGTGTACTTCTGTCGTGGCACTGGAACAGGAAGTGGTGAAAACAGTTTTCAGAGGGTCTTAGCCAATCTTTTGCCAGGTTTTACTCGTGAATGGGATCAAGTCTGGCCTAATAAGGCACGTGGCTCGGCTAGGGGGCCTTTAAATATTCAATTGAGACAGCGTTTGTGTAGCGGTCTCTGGTATAGCTGTCAGTGGCTTTTGAATTACTCCTTGAGAGAGAACGCCACTTGCTTCATCATAAACGTACATGGGACCACAACCGTTTGAACAGCGGTGAGCTTTACAAACTGTATCACAGCCCATCGACTATCTCTTTTTCGAAGTCGCACCTCTTGAGTCGATGATGCGCACAGCCGGAGGAACCACGACCTATCCCTCCCCGTGTTATCTAGTAATATGTCAAATGCATACTCACCCGGACACGAGGTCCGTTTGCCGTATAAATACACCGCATGTCTGGACGCGGACGCCTTAGCTCTTGGATACATCCTCTTCCACCCCCACCCTCTGCCGGTCCTCGAGAAATGGATAAAGTTAGGAACCTGTTATCCCCCCTGGCCTCGGGCACGATTAATGACACGCTGGTGAGTCCCAAAAACTCAGGACCTCTCTGTAGAGTTCCCGAGAAACGCCAACGCACCCATTTCGCACCTCTCAGAAACTGGTCGTTATTGGCGGCACGATGGAAACCGCCCGCAGAGCATCTGTCTCCGCCTGGAACGGTTTTGTGGACTGTAATTCCATTTCTTTGCTGGTTTTTCTATGCAGCACACGCTCAGTAGCAAAATTCCCAAAATAGCATTCTTCTTGACCGCGCACTTCTCCCAGGAAGACTATCCGGTAAGTGGTCATCCGCTGTTATTCACGGTGGCCATCTGGCAGAGCTGAACTGGCATTGGTCGGTTTCCCTACGCACAGTATGATTGGTACGTCACCTCTGCCCATCTTGTTTTTTCGAAGCGTTAATTCAGAAGCTCACGTTCTGTGGTCACAGGTTGTTGCATTGGTTGTCCAAGGTACGCGTTCGTCCGAGCTGAATACTGTTCCGTGATTGACCCTGTGATCTCTCCAGCAACCAGCATGGGGAAGAAGCAGAGAGTTTGACATTACGACGAGGACTATAGGTCGAAACGCCGTCACTCAGTCCACAACCGGTGACCTGTTCGATGACGAAGAAGAGGATGAATCGCTGGTTCACGGCCACAAAAAGCGGAAGGTTGCGTTCGAGCCGAGCCCTGGTATGCCAATTCCTATTCCGAATATGGAACTGTTGCCGATCAGCACCCCGCGGCAGAAACCACACACACAATCTACTACCGAGGTCACTGGTTGAGAGTGAGTACCGTTTACAGCTTGCCCCGTTTCAATTCATTGAGAAACTCCGAAGATCACCAGGACAAAGCGCAACAAGGACTACGGACACTCCTCGGAGTTGAAGATCAGGTGAGTTTTTCCTCTTCTTCCCGTTTTGATCGTCCACGGCCTCACGAACGCTCACCATATGGCACTCCCAGCGTCGTCGCACGTAATAACAACATCTTGAAACAGCTTGTTCTCGAAGCAAAACGCGAATATGAAAAGGACGCCGAGCACAGAGTTCACATCTACATGGCTGACACGTAAGTATTGATCCCCATCTTTGCGAGTCGGATCGCTAACCCTTGGGTTTAGAACGTGGGGATGTTGGACATGGACGGGGGCCCGCCCGAAGCGGCCCATGAGTTCGATCGTCCTGGAACCGGGCGTCAAGGATATGCTCCTTGCCGACTGCAAGGATTTCTTACACTCCGAGGATTGGTGCGTTGTCTCATCCCCTTGAAGCCGAAAGTATAAATGGAAACTGACAGAGACTCGCACAGGTACGCAGAGAGAGGTCCGTCTATTACGGAATAGAGTCTCCACGGATCTGACAATAAATTTACTAATCACTGCAGGTATCCCGTTCCGCCGTGGTTATCTCCTTCATGGTGTGCCTGGAAGGTGCGTGACCATTATTCACACCTCGCCACCGAATAGTGTTTTGATCGGCGTTTTCGACTATAGTGGCAAGACGTCTTTAATTCACTCAATAGCTGGTGAATTGGGCCTCGATATTTACGTCGTCAGTCTTTCGGCTAAGGGGTAAGCGTCTTCCGTTATCGCTGCCGCGAGGCTGCGCATTTGTCGTGGTCACAAGCGGCTCACTTCGGCTTAGCATGAGCGATAACAAATTGACAAAGCTCATGGGACGCGTGCCATCAAGGTCAGTTGAGCCTCTTGCCGTTCTATTGTAGTTTATCTCTGACCAATATATGGCAGGTGCATCCTGCTCCTCGAGGACCTGGACGCCGCCTTCACTCGTGGTGTATCACGAGATGAGAAGTCCACGGGTGCTCCCATAACCCCAACTAGTGCTACGATCGGGAGCAAAAAGGACTCTGATGACGGAGAATCCACTCTCAGTCTGAGTGGTCTCCTGAACAGTCTGGATGGGGTTGCGGCTGCCGAGGGACGGTGAGTTCCCACTCAAACACTTTGATATCTTCCCGACCGTGCTGATGTTCTCTCCAGCTTACTTTTCGCGACCACCAATCACATCGAGCGCTTGGACCCGGCACTGAGCCGACCAGGTAGGATGGACGTCTGGATAAACTTCAAGAACGCGACCAAGTGGCAAGCTGAGGAGATCTTCAAGAACTTCTTCCCCTGTAAACTTCTGGAACCCCCCACACCGTCGACGTCACAGGAAGGGGAAGCAGCCGAACAGAAACCGAAACCAAAGCGGAAGATCTGTTCTGTGCCGATTCTGGAGGAGGCTGAACTTGCGGATCTTGCCAAGCGCTTTGGTGACGCTATTCCTGACGACGAGATGAGCGTGAGTGGGATCCCAATACAGATTTCCGCGCTTGGCTGACGAACTTATTCAGGTCGCCGCCCTCCAAGGATACCTGCTCAAGAACAAGACCCGACCTAAGGAAGCTGTGGAAGAGGTCGCTGAATGGTGAGCACCCGAGTTGATCCCCCACAATAAAGGTCGCCGGTCGACTGATCTTCACACACTTCCGCAGGGTCATCAAGGAACGCGAGATGCGGGAGAAAATGAAAAAGGAGAAGGAAGAGGTCCGTTGCTGACACGTAATTATTGGCGTTTCGTCAGGATCTGACCCGTTCGCTTCTGTTAGCGCGAGGAGAAGGAGAAGAAAGAACGTGAGGAAAAGGAACGAAAGGAGCGGGAGGAAAAGACTGTTAAGGAGGTCGGTGCCTCGTTCATTCTTCCCGTACCTTCCTGTGTTAACCTCTAGGTTTCCAGAAGGAGGAACGTGTGAAGTTGGCTAAGCTCGTACGAGTCCTTCCGCGGCTACGTTAATCGGCAAGTTGCTTAATAGATTGTCTTTTTCTTTCTTTCAGGAGGCCAAACTTAACTCAGTCGTGATCGGAGCCGGCACCACGGGCCTCTTAACAGTAAACAAGGGCACCAGCACGGGTATCGATGCTGATACGGAGGAAACTACCACCTTCGAGGGAGAGCCTGACAAGAAAGATGATAAATGGGTGTCTATACAAAGCGAATCGACTCCTACAAAGGCAACTGCAACTACAATTGCCACTTTGTAGAGTCATTCATGACACCTCTTATCCGACCGAGGCTACGTGCTGCGCCCCCGGTCCATCAACCCATACACCATCCACCACCAATTGTTGCATTCCGCATCCTGTCGTCTTGTGTTCTCGATGTTACGTTTACTTCATTTTCATGTGTCCTTACCCTCTTTACAGTTTCGCTCCTCCGGTTCGGTTCGGTTCGGTATGGTACGAGGGGAACGTCTCCGGCATGCTGCTGTAGTACGTGGCGATTTCCGTGGATTGTTTACCTTGCTCCTTTTCAGCGCTACGCGTATTCAGTACACGATACATGAGCTATTGAACGTACGCGAAGGATGGACATATGATGCTCTGAGGACCTGTTGTTGTTTGTCTTTCTTGGTTTTGAATCTGTGTTGCCATCGTTTTGTCTTACTTTACGCCAGATGTTTCCATGTCATTTGAAGTGGAAATTTTCATCGTTGGGATTTGTGCAGTAGACGGGAGAAAACCGTGGGTCCTATAAAAATGCGAACGCGTGTGTCCATTGCCAGACAAGTCGTCACCATACAGTGTGGTCCCCCAATCGCGAGACGGAGGGAACGAGGAAGGGATTTCCCACGGTTGAACATCCCCTCGGACGATGTTAATCTTAGTAGGCATTTGAGGCGTGCTGGAAGGGTTTGTATTTCAAGTTGTTGATTGTACTCAATTCTATTCCCCTCTATCAAGCGCATGGAGTGGCCTTCGCGTGCTAGACTCTTCCACACCTCTCGATGGACCACAGAGATTCTGAAGGTTTGAGGATGGATTATGTATATATACCGCTCGTTGAAGCTCTATAAGGAAGAGGCATGTAATGTATGGACGAAAATCAAGGACCGCAAAGAACAAAAACAAGACAAAACATTAGCCACCATCATTATGTCTTCGTATATCTCTTCCACCGATCCCTTCACCCCGACTTCAAATTCACCTCCGACAAGGTCTTGAACGCATCTTTATACGCGTCCAACAACGCCTTAACCCTCGCCCTCTCCGACACAAGCGACTCGTCCTCATGTAGCAGCTCGGAAAACAGCTCGGGCTTATACAACGTCGAAACCAACCTATCCTGAACGTGCCTCGAAGTATGGTTCACGAGTAAGTGCATAACCGCCTTCGGTATCAAGTCTTGGATCGTCTGCCTAACGATACCGAAATACGATGTGATGAGCGACCGGATCAGGCTTATCTCCATTTCTTCTCTGGGGCTTAGCTGCGAACCGCCGTCTGATGAGGTCTGATGAAAATTAGGGGAGGAATGGCGTCAAGTTAGCCACATTTCATTTCGGATGATTAGTGTATCGCATGATGAAAGATAAAAGGTGCGGGGAGAAAAGAAGAATCAGGGGATGAGATCAGCGTTTAGATCATCTAAGCCGCAACGCGGACCCAGGGTCCAGTTATGAAATATTTGCGCATAAAAGTGGTCGGGTAGATCACAGATCTAAGGGTCCGACTGAATGGCGATAGGGGATGGAGGGATTCGAAAAATCCTGGAAGTTGGCGCCATTCCTGCCAGGGAGTCCATCACACGACACCGGTGATTTCGTAAAGAGACGAGGGGACCCACATAGCGCTGGACTAGAAGTCCAAAAGCCATGCCCAACCGAAATTCCGAAAGGAAAAGACGAAAAGTTGAGACTCACAGCTTCGATATGTTTCCCCAGGCTCTTCATGTCGAAAACGGCATCGCTTCCGTCCCCAGACAGACCATTCCTCGTCCGCATGAACGAATTGATAGTGGGATCCGGTCCGGAAACATCCCTCCCAACTGCACCACCTACCCGGTTCAGATGACCATGCATCTCGCTTGACATGTTGGTAATGTTCGCACCAGCCACAGGCCCAGGTCCATTCTGACCAAAGAAGTAGTTCAAGAAGGATTCTTTGGCAGTAGATGTTGACGGGGGCGCGGACGAAATCCTGTCCCCATCATTACGCCGGGAGCTGTTATGGTGGTGATGGTGGTGAGAAGATGTCGACGAGGTCGAGTTCCTTGTGGATTTTGAATGGTGTGATTGTGGAAGTCTCCCGGTGGTTGATGATCCTCCGTTAACTGAAGTGGCAGAGGTGTTCGTCAGTCGAGAACGGTCATGAACGGTGTTGGAAACGGATCGTCCGCTGGTAGTACCTCCGTTCAATCCGTTCAGGATGTTATCGGTCGCAGTAGAAGACGTGTTCGATTCCTCGTCATCGTCCATGTCGAGCGAAACCATCCCAACATTGCTCATAGGTTCCGCTGATTGCGGCTAGAGAAGGAAATGGAGTGAGTGGCTTAGTTGAAGACAGATAATTGGAGAGGTATTGACCCGAGGAGGGAGACTCTGCCTTTGCTTTGGTGAGCCCATATGAGCGGCGGTGATACTCTGTGCGCTCGCCATAAACGCGGGATGGTTGGTGTTGATGTACGCGGATTGAATATCGATGAGGCTTTGCGTGTAATCCGAGGTCGGTCCTAACCTCTCCCTCAACAGCTCCGAAACGACGTCAACAACTCGGGCATGGAAGCTAGGGAACCGTTGCAGTTCCTACATGTGACCCTCAGTACCGACGAACTCGGCGTTCTCTAGCCCACCGGACTCACTGGACTTGTACAATTATGGCAAATCTTGACCAGTTCCTCGTATACGAGCTCCACACACCTTGAACTCGGGGATTCAAGCAACTTAATCTGCGGCTTCACCAACAAATCGAAAGCGACCTCCGGGACGAACAAGCTCGGTCTCGGTCCCGCCGAATTCCGAATGGCCGTTCTGATGTCCTGATCACCCAAGTTGGCCGTCGCGTCCAGATTCGCCAATGCGTTTCCGAAAACGTCGTTAAAGATATAGTATACGCGGGCTCCTCCGGAAAGTTCCTTCGTGGAGATATCAACGTTCGTACCATCGATCGAGGAGACAAAGTCCCGAGCGAACTGGGTCATAAGCCTGAGAACGATCGCTCCTTGCTGGTTTTTGTCTCCAAAGAGTGCTTCATCACCAAAGGCATTGAGTTCTTGCTGTGCCTGTCCCATGAGTGTGTTAAGGCGGGCTTTCATGTCTGGTATCTTGTCCCGAATGTGGTTCATGAGAACCTAGGATTACGAGAGTTTATGAACCTCCCGCACAACGACTCAGAAATGAAACTTGCCTGGTTAAGTGTCTTTGTCAAGTACTTGGTGCCCTGCTTATGTGCAGTATTCCTATAGGCCGGATGGCTGACGAAGAATTCCTTCTCGCTGTCCAAGGCTGCGGTCATAGGTTTCTCCGTATTGATATCCTGTTGACTCCTATTCACGACGCCGATGAACCCGAGTTTGAGAGGATATGTCCGTCCGGTCAGGACATCGTTAGCATTTGTCCCCGCGTCCATGAGGTCAAGCTTGGTAAGGACTCCGATGGTTCGGCGACCTTGGGGGTCGACAGACCGAGCAAGCTTCAGCGACTCTGAGTTGGCAAGGTCGACATTTGCAGCGGAAACGGAAAGTATGACGCTGAAAGCGGACAAGAAACCGTCAGAACCGTGTCCCGTGGAACGTAATCTAATGTAGACACAAACCAATTCGGTTTGGAGATGTAGTCTAGAACGAGGTTTCGTATTTGGCGTTCAATGTCGCTCGGTTGGTCTCCGACTGGGACCTAAACACAAAGTACAACAGGTGGAATTAGTTGACGCGGACGAAACGCCGAAAATCCTCAAGGAATCGACAATTCCGGTATTCTGAGCAGAACACCCACCTTGGTGAGTCCGGGCAAATCCACCAACGTTAGATCCAAGACATTGGGACTGTATATTCGCAGATTAATTGGGAGCTTGCTGACTCCCTTGTTCTGGCCAGCCACCCTGAACGTCTCTTGCTCGATCTCCTTCTGAATCTCGTTGAAGTCCGTGAACCGTTTGTCTACATGAAGAAATTGCCCCCATTCGGTGTATGTTGGTATTGATGAGGCGTCTGACGATGAAGGATCGGAGGGAGAAGGGGTAGGCGTGTGAATGAGTTGGAGGACGAGTGGCCTGCGGGTGACGATGCCTTGACCACGAGGGAGAAAGTCACGACCTACGATCCTACATCCCAGAGACGAAATGTCAGCGGTTAAGATCCCCAAACCGTGGGTGGTGGACTAACGTTTCGAGGACACTGGACTTTCCTGCGGACTGGCTCCCAACCTTTCACACGACAAAACTGAGTTAAAGACACATTCAACTACCTCTCAGTTGGGAAGAGACGTACGACGGCCAGCTGTGGCATGTCCAGTTCACCACCTTTCGAAAGAAATGATCATCAGGGTTGGTTCCTTGTGCGCAAGGTTTCGTAGTTGCCCTCACCGAGGTTGGCAAACGTGTCCTGGAGCTGATTAACGAGCTTTATAAGGTCGGAATCCATGGCCTGTCGTCGTGGCTGAACTGATGTTGCGTCGACGTGGGAGAGGGAAGAAGAGGGGAGGTGGTGGTCAGTAACACGGCGCGGGTGGCCGTCGGTGTGGTGCTGCTGAGATCATAGAGACGCGTCGATCCGGCATGGCAGGCCAAACTACGAATTACGGAAAAAAACTATGATGCAGGTGTTTAAGGGATGTCTATTAATGTTTGAGCAAGCTACAGCCGACCGATAAGTTTCTACCCTAGATGGCCTTGGACTTGACCAGCTCTGCAAAACGGGGACAGAAACAGTGGTGAGCGGAAAGTCCAATAAGGTTCCGATCAGATGACACTCACGCTCAACCTCGGCAACGGCGCTTGCAAGGATGTCCTTCTGCGTCTTTTCGTCCTGGATCGTCTTCAGCACGTTTTCAATGACCGATTTTGCGAGGGCAGCCTGTTCATTCTCCTTGGCCTGCTGCTCATAACGGACCCAAGAGTCCAAAACGGACTTGAGCTCGGAAGCCAGGCCGACCTTTTGCTGGAGGACGAAAGACTCGGCCTCGAGTTTGGCAGTTTCCTAGATTGGGTACATGTCAAGTCCAGTCCACTCGACCAAGTCAAATTGTGTAAACCTTGGAGAGAGCAAAGAGACCCTCGGTGATGGAAACGACATCCTTCATCTGCTCAACAGAGTTGATTCTGTCCTTGACAGCCTGAGTGTGTTCAGCGCGAGCACCGTCGAGGACTCCCTTAATTTTGGCAATCTGGGTTTCAGCCCAGTCACGGTAGGGCTCACGGATGGACTAGAGTACAATTCACACGTTAGTACGATTATGAGGGTTCAATAGCACGTTAACTCGAAGCATACCTTGGCGATGAAGGTGAGGAGCAAGAAGAAACCGACGGCGATCACGGTTTCCTCGTTCATCACATAGAGTTCCTGGGAGATGGCAGTGGCGGCCAAACCAGAACCGAGAATGACGGTGCCAGTCTTGGTAACCAAGTTGGGGGAAGACGGGAGCTTGTTAATGATCTCGGAAGCCTTCTCAGCTGGTGGTTGAGTGGACATTCCCCGTCTACACGGTCCAAAATACGCGTAAGCTGAGCTGTCGTATACTATGCACCCGGACATACGATTGGAATCTGGAGACGGCGACGAGGGAAGCCTGGGGTCTGGCCCTGCCAACTATTCGGAAAGTTACAGCTCACGGACGACTTGGGTGGGATGAAATGCGGCGAGACTTGCCAGTTGATTTGAGGGCGTTGACCGCGATTCTAGATGCCATTTCTGGATATTAGAATGGATGGAGGAGTAAGGTGCAAATCGTCGTCGGGTCGAAAAAGAAAGTGGTTTCCGGACAGTCCGCCTCCTCTCTCTCTGATCGTCCTTCTCCGCGTCTTTCCGGTCCCGTCCCTCTCTCTTCGGCTTCATTCACCTTTGTCAATCCATTCGTTCCTCTCACTCCACAACAAAAATGCAAAAAATTCTCTTTAACACAAAGGCTGGTTACGTATCTACCGCTGAGACGTTCCCTGACGTTCCCTGGGTTTGTCTGCGGTGGCGCTCGAGCGCCTCGAGGCCGGTACACGTTGCCCAAGTCTATGCATCAGACTTCGTTTTGAGCCGACATTGCACAGCATCGTTCTAATCTCCAGAACATGTGGCGGAGTGTCCGTTTCTCGGACTGAAGCTACACGAGTGCCTCGAAGTTTGATATGGCAAACTACACTATCCAGCTCCAATTCGAGGGACATCCACCTCGCCATTCAGCTTGAATCTGTCGAATGAACGCAGTTACCACCGTCAAGTTGACGACCGGTCATTGTCTGCTTGTCTCAGGACGAGGATCTTTTGACAATGGGAGCTAGCAACTCAACCGTCGGGATGGCCCTCGCACTAAAAATTTCCTCCCTCACCCGCTGGGACGTTCAAGGCAGAAATTCAAAATCCACCCTCTTCTCGTTCGTTCTACCTATCGGAAAACACGTTTTTCAACCTGAAATTGGTTAGGTTGATAAGCAGAGCCATGGCGGATTATATTGATCCTGTGGCTTTGAAGTCAGCCGTGCAACGGACTTCGATCTAGCCGATGATCGGGATGTGACCATGGCCTTGCCTACCACTGGAGTGGCTCAGGGTAGCTCTGACCCTTTTATACTCGCGAGCCACTCGTTCGCGTCGCCGTTCATCTTATCTTCCACCACAACCATAACACCTACCTTCGCCCATCTTCCCGCTCTTTCGCGCTTCCCCACAGAGTTTTCCGCGTCTGCGCGCCCACAATGTTTATACATCCCGCCGCGATTGTGGCGCTCGTGCTCTACTTGATAGTAGGACAACTCACGGTCTCCCAACAGTTCCAAACTCGATTCAAGTCTCTCGGTCATGGTGTTCACCAGAAAATTTCCTCGGTTCTCTCTCTCCCCCGCGCTGCATTCGAACCTCAAGATTACCCTCTTTCATTCGAGGCTACTACAGTCGAGGCGCTCCCAATCGTTCCGGTCGAAACCAACCTAATCCACCCGGTCGAGACTGTTTCAACATCCCCGGTCCCACCTGAAGACTACGTAGAAGCTGTCATCCAGGAAGTTTATCCCGCGCGATACGATGATCATCCCTCCCCGGTCTCCGCCCGAGTGTTTGTGATGTCCTCTGAATGCCAGGGCCCATTCAACTGGGGGGACTTACTCAACTACCGGGTCTTCGAGGTGTTGACTGCGATCTGCTTCTCGGTTTGGTTCCCCTGGGTCGTGATCCCCTCCGTCGCGAAACTTCTCTCGCGTTCGGAGTCTCGAGATGAGGCTGAGCAGCCCATTGACACATTGCCAGAACTACTTCCCCCCAAGTTCCTCGTCCCTCCCGCAACCGCTCAGATCCGAATCATCAACCCCAAATCCCACGCTCCTCCGAAGCCCATTTTCTCCCCTGCCCCTCCGGAACCTTCCACCTTCTGGCTTGCCTGTGAGTGCCCATATACACCTATCAGTCCTCTCCGCGATCTAACTGTCTTATCAGCTAAACGAAAACAGCAAGACCAGCCATCTACCCCCTCCCCTCCCCTCCTCCGCCTTCTGCACCTCTCCCACCTCGAAAACGAGGCTCAGAACAAACGTAAGCTGTTGTGTGCTCTCTCATTCGCGCCGATCTAATGGTTGGTTAGTCTCGCCACTTTCCTCTCCAGCTGATTCTGGTTATGGAACCACTCTCCCTGGTACGGCGTCAGATGTTTCTTCCCTCGGTACGCACACATTTCCTTGCCCCGATATCCGAGCTCTCCCACTCATTTTTACGCGTCCAGTCTTTGGCGGCAGCGTTATTACCACCCCGGAGCATCTGACCACATCACTGACCGCTAGTGCGGAATTGATTCTCGTCCACGGTAAGTGGCCTCGCGTTTAATCCCTCGTTCAGACTCTCCATTTGTCTGAACTGCCTACCAGATTCAAACAACGTTACCACCACCACATATGACGACTTTACTGGAGAGGAGATCGATACAGCTGAATTCGTGCGTCTCCTTCGTTTCGTCTTGGTTCTCCCTCTCACCAGTGTGTTCCAGGATACCGAACTAGAAGACGATGATGGCTCTACCACTGTCACAAACTCGACTGCCAACCTCGCCGATCTTATAATTCGTCCCCCCGTTTCGGCAGAAGTACTCGCAGCCAAGCTAGAATGTGTCACGGTAGCTTTGATCGAGGAAACCAAGTCTCTCCCCGAACCTCCCACGGAAGAACCATCAGTGACCATCCCTCCTTCGGACGATTCGACCGCGGATCTACCCTCTCGCGATGTTGATGAGAGGGATGCTACTGGTACCGGTTCGAAAGAGGGCGAGACACGGGTCGAGGTCGACTTCCCTTCCCAGGACAATTTGGAGCAAGAGGTCGAGCCCTGGACTCCAGATTATGAGATTCCCTTCATCGCCATCTCCCCCCCATCCGATGTCGACTCGGAAGATGAACAAGAAGAATCGGAGGGTACTGTTGGTCTGGACTTTGGCAAATCCGAGCCCGAATCCGAAGACGACGACGAACCTGAGCTCGAGTATGCGGACGATTACCCTGACCACCCAGTTGCTGAAGTCGTCTTGGAACTACCCCTTAGTCCCGTGGAAGTTAGGGATGACCCTTGTCGTTCCCCGATCATAAAGACCGGGAAGTTGTGGTCTGACGATGAAAGCGATGATCCAGGTCCTCTACCCCTCTTCGGAGGGATTACCCATGTAGAGGTGTACGACATTCTGGAGAGCCCCAATCTGAAAGCTTCTGATGTGGCCGAAATCACCGAGCCTTTAGAAGCCATCGATACCGTTGAGCAGGTTGAAGCACGATGCTCCCCTGTCGAGGAAGAAACACCGGACACCGCTAGCGCCACCTCGGAAGACTTGAACAGTATGTGCTTTGATTATCCCCTCCCCCGAGAAATGGGCTAATGGAACTTTTTTCAGTTGAAGAACCTGTCACGGAAGCAGCTCAGCAACCCGTCGAAGAACCACAGCCGGCCCTGGAAGCACTCCCTCAGAAAGTCGTCGAACCCGCCCCCGCCGAACCTATTCCCTCCACAAGCACTTCCTCCGGTCCTCAAAACCCTCTTCACACCTCCAGGTCAAAACGCGCTCGTACAAAGGCGTCTTCCGATAACGGAGATCGTGGTGAAGGAAGTAGTCGGAACAGAAAGACCCCAGAAAATCCCCGTCTTCAATGCTACCACTGTTGCAGCCTCTACAAGTCTGGCGGTCGGCCCAAGTCGTGGGAAAACTGGGAACTCGAAAAAGATTGTATTCCCAACAAGACCAACCTACAGGAGTGGCAGTTTGTCCGGCCCACGGACAGGGACGGCGAAAACCCCACCACGCGTATCGCCATTGATAATTTGGACGCGGGTCGGTTCCAGACGGTTGAAGGGGTGCTCTCGTACGACTACTTGACCGATGCCATGGGATTCTTCTCGACAAAATCCTACCGGTGCTGGAGAGGGAGGTCAATCAATGATCGCGAGTACTCTTCCATTGGGTATGCTACTGTCGACTTTGATTCCGTTGGAGAGGCCATCAGGATGTTCGACGAGCTTCAGGGAAGACGTCTCCGAGGGCACACGTGGCATTGGCGGTTGGAGTTCGTGGATCCTCGCGATGAAACCCACGGCGGCAGGAGGATTGTCCGTGAGGAATTAGTCCCGGACTCGGTGAAGCAGGCGTTGGCCGCGGAGCTGGAGGCCTCAACCAGGAGGCGTGGTAAGTCTGGTTATTCGGACGACACGAGTAACGCTGGCGTTACGAGGCCTCCTGCCAAGGTGAGGCCACAGCTCAGCACCAGCGGTCGGTCTCTTTTCGCTGGTGCCATGTCCAACGTCGTGCAGGACCGTCGCACTGGGGAGCGGGCTGCCCAGTCCACGAGGGTACCATCCCGGCGACCGTACAGGTCGTGATTGTGGCTCTTTTTTGTTCTCTTTTTCCTCTTTTCTCCTTTCTCATTTAGTTTTCTCCCTGTTGTTTTGCATTCTATAGAAGATCTCGTGTATTATCATTTCTCTTGGGACTTTCTTTGCATACGGATTCCATCTCATGTTGTTCTTGTATACACCCCTGTACTTATAGATACTGTAGTACTTAATGCCTCCTCTGTTCCCGTAGTTTAGATGATTTTACGCAGGTTTTGGGATCAGCTTCTAATGTATTCGTATGTAGAGCCTGTTGTAGTTTTACCAGTAGATTTGGAATGTCAAAGTTTAGAGCTCATGTAAATTTATCCGTCTATCTCGCCCTTTGAAAGTACTTGTTTCATTCCTGTGTAGGACCGCTGTGCGCTAGTTTTGCATTTCTAATGTACAGCTTCGCCATCATTAGGCACACAAAGAATGCTACTATTTCTTGGCTGTTACCATGATCGCCTCAATCTCGAGCTGGACTTTGGAGTCCAGGAATACCTCCGACTTCATAATCTTCAGGCTCCCGTCTGCATCGGTAACGATGTGTGTGATGAGGAGCGATTCGTAGTCCATGATAGATCCGGATAGTTTCTTGGACTTGTAGTTGCTCTGTGGGATAGGTCGTTAAGTGACTAGATGCGGTGTCGCTTCGAGCGTTTGCGATATACGGACATGAGTGATAACCTTTCCCGGGATGTCTGCGATGATCTCGATGGCCGGCTGTGAGAGGGATTTAGCGACGGCGAAGGAGGCCTGACTGTCGACTGAAACAACTGGCTGGTTCAACGTCGACCTATTGGGCGATCCTATCCCCGACGTAATCGAGATATTCCTTCCTGCTTTTCTCAGGGATGTTGGGAGTTTTGGGATAAGTGATATGCCGAGAGTCCTTGTGGAAGGTCTCCGCAACAAGGTCCATGTTCTTCTCTTTAAATCCCCGACTCAACTTGTGGATGAGTTTTACTTGTGGGGAATCGGAGCTTTGTGCGTTGGACATTGGGACGAAGCGATTGAAGGTGGGGTTCCGCTATGGATTCCAGAGGGGGCCCGTACCCCTCAGACCCTAGGGTTATATGTTGCGCATCCACACACACGCTCACGACAACTATAACTAGCACACGGGCTTGCCTGACCATCGGTAGCCAATATGAGCACGGGCTAACCGCAACGAGTGGAAATAGGGTTGGATCCAGAGTCAAGCACCGATCGTAACCTCGATGTTGTGAAATGGACCCCGTTACATAATCGTCCAAGCTACTGCCCCCTAGGTTTCTCCGGACTGCAGAGAGAGCATGGAGAGATTGAGTAGCGATAGTCCTTGTGCAAGGTCTTCGCGATAAGATCGAGGACCTTTGCTTAGAATCTTAGAACGAAGTGATTGAAGGTGGGTGACTGCGGATGCAGGGGCGAGCCGAACCCCAGAGTACAGACATCAGACAAAAGGTGTTGGTAATTGAACGCACCTATAGGAGGCTTGGAACGATCCTGGAACGATGAGTAAGCCAGGGCCACCGGCTCTAAGGCTCAGGAGGCGAGAGGTCGTCCCATAAGACGAAGTAGATCGCCATCTAGGGTGAAGTATTTTTAGCGC
>Ga0307512_10003582_pt1 | contig 17815 bp, 25 predicted proteins | sample 14_EM_MG_FD_200267 | JGI IMG/M metagenome (GOLD analysis project Ga0307512, IMG submission 200267) | Populus trichocarpa ectomycorrhiza microbial communities from riparian zone in the Pacific Northwest, United States - 14_EM | ecosystem: Host-associated > Plants > Roots > Unclassified | place...
GTTCACCACCACCTTTACTTTCTATTTATTTCCAACTTTTCTTTTCCCTCTAGGGTGTCCTTTCGGACAATTGATTATAGTTTAGCTGTGTGCTAGGAACGCAAATCCTGTAGTAGATAGGGACTCCCCTGGCCACCGAGCTGAATGGAGTATAATAGAATTCACACACACACACACACGCCTCGTGCACACGGGCCTATTCGGTCGAGAGAAATTATACTCGCGGTTGCAGCGTTGAAGGATGTGTGTGATCGGCTGATCGCCCAGGGTCTTTATTCACTCTCCCTAAAGTTCATGTGGGGCACGCGAACTTTGAAGGAATGCTTTTTTTTCACCGACCACCCGTACAACGCTGTCTATTCGCTCTCGTCTTCCTGATTACTTCGTCTGAGGCACATTCTCGAAACAGCCCCACTCGCCTCTCTCCAATCATCAGACCTCCGTCGATCCCCCGCGCCCGTTTGGATTCCAATCCATGATTTCCATGTATGACGACTGTCTGGTCAAAACTTCTTGTCGTCTCTTCGTTCATTCATGGGTTACCAGAGTTCCAGCACCGACTAGCTCGAAGGGCGGATTGCTGGTGGCGTGTAGTCCAAGTGTTGAACGTTGAACCCCGCCAACTACGAACGGGGCGAAGAAGTGGGGTCAAGGATACGGGTCACGAGGTCAAATCATCTCCATCGCTCGGTCCCCCGGTTCGTCTGGCTTGGTCCAAAACACCCCTGGTTGCAAGGGAGCTGAGTTGCGAACGCATATATACAGCTGACCAATTATCGACCAACTCAGCGGGGCTTGGCCTTTCGATGTTGCTACTAGTGCGCCCTATTTGGCTTTGGGGTACCGCCCGTACGCTTGCAGACCCGAAGGCGGCCTTGACTAGTTTCACGCCCATTGCCTCGTTCGCGAGGTTCAAGGAAGGGACAATAACATCCCGACGCTTCGACCAATAGATGTTTACATTCACAGTCAAGACGCTTCGAAATTTCCCTGCCGAACGACTCGAACGAGTGACGATGCGGTCGCTGCCGTGGTGTAACTTACGCGATTTTGGAACAACCCGAACGGAATAGCAAGAGGTATAACGACTGTAGTCGCCCCGCGGAAGTCATGCGGGGTGGACTAGAAGCCCAAAGTAGCACAAGCGCAATGATTCTCATGACCAGATCGCATCGCCTTCTTGTTTATAGCGAAAAGTCTAGAGTCAAGCATTCGGGATCTGGGAACTTGCGATGAGGTGGGGTGCAACTGAAAACGCTTCAATTTGATGAACTAATGGACTACCAATGGTCCCACAGTAACTACCTCCCCTCATGACCTGTCCTGAGCTCCTTCAACTGCAGTTGTTGCTCTTTCCTCATCGCTTTCATCTTGTACTCGTGTCATATATACGAAAGAGGTAGGTTAGTACCACAGTCCAGGATTCATCGAACGGAATGGATGCCATGGCGCCGTGTTTGACACGCGTGATTACACCTGCAGCCCCACCGCGGGTCGTGCGTCCGTGCCCATCACGAGAAAACACTAAAATATAGATTTCTATGCACTTGAAGGTGTAAGTATTTATCTTAGCAGGGCGGAGAGGAGGCCGGTACCCAGAAATGTTCGCTGACCCAAGTCTCAAAGTCTCAAAGTCTCCCGTGCCATAAGATGCGGGAGCGGAAGGGGATGATGCAGATGATCGGACCGGCTGTTTGAGTTCCGTCTCGCCACCCAGTCATTATTCTCCACTTCCGTCCGCTTGTTGCGAGGCTTCGCATGTCTGCATCTGCGAAGTTATATGCTACTACGAGCAGCGTGAGCCCTGCTGTTACGCTTTATAATGCTTTAGCCGAAGACCTCGCCGCAGAAGCGAGTGAATCCACTCCAGCTCCTCGGCGCTCGAAACGGATCAAGGCTGAGGACGATGGGGAGGTGCCTCCTACGAACGCTTCTGCGGAAGATTTCAGGGCGGCTACTCGGAAGTCGGGACGGCCAACCAAACGCGTAAAGGTTGAACGTATGACTGAGGCCAATACGGAGGATGAAGCGGAACGGAGGACCAAATCTTCGCGTTCCAAAGCTCCGAAGAAACAGAAACCTATACCACAGTCCCTAGAGAAACCACACCCGGCCCCGGAACATTGGAGAGAACAGTATGATGTGATTAAATCCATGCGAGCGCGATTGAAGGCACCCGTTGACACCATGGGATGCGACCAAGCTCAGAATGGGGAGACGGTCCCAAAGGTGCTTATATTCTTTAGGGGATTACCTCTGACTAACTCCGCCTAGAATCGCCGATTTGCCACACTGGTGTCGCTTATGCTTTCATCGCAAACGAAGGACGAAATCACGGATGCGGCCATCTCCAAACTCCGGGCCGCTCTGGGAGGTAGCATTTCCATCGATGGTATCATTGCTGCAGACGAGTCTGCCATCTCCCAAGCGATTGATAAAGTCGGGTTCTGGAGACGTAAGACAGGGTACCTGAAGAAAGCTGCACAGAAATTGCGAGACGACTTCGACTCAGACGTCCCGAAGACTGTTGACGAGCTGTGTTCCCTCCCTGGCGTAGGCCCAAAGATGGCGTTCCTGGCATTGCAAACTGCTTGGAAGCTGTAAGTGCATCTTGGATTTCGGTACGATTGAAGTTAACTTTGGGATGGCACCTTAGTAATGCGGGAATTGGAGTCGATGTGCATGTTCACCGGATTACGAACAGACTAAAGTGGCATAAACCGCCAACTAAGAATCCGGAAGAAACAAGGTTCATAGTGTCTCGTTCTTACGTCGCAGCACTCATCTTTGCGACTTTAGGTTAAACCTCCAATCTTGGTTGCCATCGGAACTCCATGGAGAAATTAACCATCTGCTCGTGGGGTTTGGTCAGGTCCGCCATTATGATCCCTTCTTCGTTTTATTGTTTTTTCGGCTCACAGCTTTTGACAGACTATCTGCCTACCCGTCGGACCACGCTGTGATCTATGCGAGCTCAACACTAAAGGACCTGAGCGGTGTCCAAGTGCTCAGAAAGTCGCCAACCCCAAAAACAGGAAGAAAGTTGTTATGTCTGAGGTCGTCTATACCGATTCAGGGCCAAAAGTTGAGATTGGGATCGAAGAGGCCGCGATACCAGGGACATCAGCCATACCCGCACCAAGTCTCGAGGGCGATGTGAACGTGAAACATGAAGAGGTGATGGAGAATTAAGGCATCGATGCGAGTATCTTAGTGAACTACGGTGCAGTTAATGTACGAATGACTAACAAGCACATCGAATGTCCCTTCTGCAAGCCAAATCCATTTCGGGAGACGGAGCAATCGTGAGAACAAGGATCGAGTTTCCTTTCCGAGTTCCGGGGTTACCCCAGCTTCTCGTCTTTTGGTTCTCCAAACTACTGCATTCCTTTCTACTGCTGCTGTTCTCCACAATGTTGCGCTCATCTCTTCTTAATACGGTGCGCAGGACGGGTCGGCGCATGTACCACCCCTCTGTGCTGCCCTCACCGGTCTCGCGTTCTTCCCCGGAGTTTCAAGAAAAGGCCCGGAACATGGATGCTCTCGTCGAAGATATCGAGTCGAAGCTGGCTGCGGCTCGTCAAGGAGGGGGGCCCAAGGCTGCTGCAAGGATGAAGAGTAAAGGCAAGTTGTTGCCGAGGGAAAGGTACGGGAGATTGCACGCTGCAACAGCATACATGCAGTGTAGGGCTTATCTTTGCACCAACAGGCTAGCTTTCCTCCTAGACTCTCATTCGCCATTCCTGGAGTTGTCTGCCCTGGCCGCACACGAAGTGTACCCCGAACCAATTCCAGGTGCCGGAATGATCACAGGCATAGGCAGAATTGCCGGCCGTGAGTGTGTTATCGTTGTTAACGATGCCACCGTCAAGGGTGGTTCATATCATCCGCTCACCGTGAAGAAACATCTGCGTGCTCAGGAAATCGCGCGTGAGAACAACCTTCCATGCGTTTATGTAGGTGAGGTTATTTCAATGCTCGCCCGTCCTCAATCTCACGGTTGTGCAGTGGAATCTGGTGGCGCCGCGCTACCTCACCAAGCGAATGTACGGAGTTTCCTTGTACAAGAAAGTGTAACAGCTGATTTCTGTGCAGGTATTTCCGGACAAGGAACATTTCGGTCGCATATTCTACAATATGGTGATGCGTCGAACGAATTCTTGGAGCCCAACCATACACTGACACATGGCCAGGCTCAAATGTCTTCACTGAATATTCCGCAAATTGCCATCGTGCACGGAATCTCCGTTGCTGGCGGTGCATATGTTCCTGCGATGGCAGACGAGAATATCATTGTGCAAAACCAAGGTCGTATCTTCTTGGCGGGGCCACCGTTGGTGAAGGCCGCAACCGGCGAGGTTGTCGACGAGGAGCACCTAGGGGGTGGTGAAATGCACTCGAAAGAGAGTGGCGTCACGGATCACCTGGCCCGTGATGACGAACATGCCATCGCCATCGCTCGAGGTATCATTGGCGATCTCGGAACGGCATGGGGTGGTGGCGTAGAAGTTCCCGTAAGTCCCTCCGAACCAAACCTTTTTGTCTGCAAGGTTTAAGGAGGCACTTCCAGCCCGATGCTACCCCGGAAAATCCGTTATACCCTGCGGAGGAACTTCATGGAATCGTGGGCACCGACCTGAGACAGTCGTTTGACATGCGAGACGTCATAGCGCGCATCGTAGACGGAAGTCGGTTCAGGGAGTTTAAGAAAGAGTATGGTCCGACTATGGTCACTGTACGTCGGAACCCCCTGTTGGCTCGTTGTCATCGCTCACGATTCGTAGGGCTTTGCCCATATTCATGGCCACTCGGTGGGTATCGTGGCGAACAATGGGATTCTGTTCTCCCAATCTGCCTTGAAAGCGACACATTTTATTGAACTGTGTTCGCAACGGCAGATCCCTCTCCTGTTTCTTGTAAATGTTACTGGTAAACACGACGCCGTTACTCACCATAACACCATCTGATCTTGACCCCAGGTTACATGGTGGGGTCCAAGGCTGAGCGGGGAGGCATTGCTAAAGACGGAGCGAAAATGGTTCGGGCTGTAGCGTGCGCTGATGTTCCCAAGTTTACGGTTATTGTTGGCGGAAGTTATGGTGCCGGAAACTACGGTACGTCGAATGTCGTCACTGGGATTAGGAACCGGCTGACACGTTGCTAGGCATGTGCGGGAGAGCGGTAAGACAATGTTCACGAGCGAAGTAGTTGATCAATGCTCACACTTACCCCAGTACTCGCCCCGGTTCTTGTGGATGTGGCCGGTGCGTGTGGTTCCATGGGGTGCTATCTGCAAGTAAACTGGGCTTACGAAATTTGGATAGAATGCCAAAGTTTCAGTCATGGGTTCAGGACAGTTGTCGCAAGTGATGTCGCAAGTTTCCAAGTAAGTCTTCTGTTATCCCTCCAGCAGACCCACACAGTAACGCGCTTTCCTGTAGGGATCCAACCCAACATTCTGCCCTCAAAGATGAGATTGAAGAACAATCAACAGCCCTTTACGCTACAGCAAGGTTGTGGGACGACGGCATCATTAAGCCCACAGATACGCGAGATGTTGTCGGTTTGGGATTGTCCCTGGCGAAGAAACAACGACTGAGCGGCAAGTCGAACACTTGGGACGGAGGCGGAAAGGGTTTCGGAGTGTTCAGGATGTGATTGTGACCCTCCCATATCCCCGTACTATATAATACCATGTAATAGACTACAGAAGAGAGCTTGCAAACACAGCACAAGAAAACATCTATACTATAAACGAGCAACATCGTCCTTTCCAAAGGCTAAAAACAAGAGGGTCCGTCGGTGTAAAATATGGTCAACGCAAAACGGAAAACAAGAAACAGGGCTAAGGGTTATTCTGGTTAGCCGTAGTCACAGGGTGAGGATCTTCCACCTCTGAAGATAACCTCAGCTGAATCCCAGCCTGGTCTTCCTCGACTACCGCTTCCTCCGCAAGAACCTCCTCGTTCTTTGAATCTTCCAACCCGACAACGACGAAACTACCCAACACCAAGCAGGCCCCTAGAAGTGACATCAATTTGACTGTCCTGCCGAGTAGGAAATCGCCCGTGACAGCCACAGGGATGGTGAGACTGAGACCGACGGTCACTACGAGTGGCGTTGTCTTCAGCATGGCGATGACGTAGATGAAGTCGCTGGACAGTGTGATAAGCATCTAAATAGGGAGTTTCAGAACTTTTCGTCGAGACTCGTCGTGCTCCCTCACATTCACGAGGAGGCCACTGATGGCCTTACCGCCGCTTGGCAACTCGAACGTTTCCGCTCCGGTGAAATGGAGTATTAACCCAAGAGGCCACAAGAAGAGTATGTTGAATAGCCCGACGAAGCCGAAGAACATCTGCATGTTTATCCTAGACTCTTGTCGAATCCTGACCTTGAGCAAGATGACGTAGAAAGCGTAGAACATGGCAGAGGAGAGCGCAAGGAAGTCTCCCAATATCGGATTCGAGTATTCTTCGCCGGGTATGAACCGCCTGGCCTTTGAGACCGTGTCCGAAACCACGGAGACGACGTTTATCGAAGCCATGGTTTGCGATGAGTCCGAGAGCGAAACGAGGATGACGCCGGAGAAACTATAGTCGAGAAATGACCTGTTTGAGTGGCCGGATCACGGGGGTATGCTCGAGGATCCTCTGACCTTATTACAACAGCGACGACCTTCACTATAGATAACGACTCTACCTTGAATATCCGACCGATGCCCAGGGTGAAGAAACCTGAGAAATACTGATAAGAAGCACGGAATCGTCAAGCGTCACTGGAATACCTACCGCTCATACTGGACATGATGGTCGCGCTTGCAACGCTGGTGTAATCCAAAGACGCATTTACGGTCCAATTTGCTGCGAACCAGATGAAACAGAAGATAGAAGCCAACTGAAGCGTTTCCTTCGTAGTCAAAGGTGGGAGGTGTTCCTCCTGGGGACTCGAATCAACACCATCCTATCAAACGAGGGATATCAGGGATGGGTCTCGTATATGCAGATGATGGGTGGCACACATCGGTGGTGTCGTTCTGAGGTGTAGGGTCGACGGCTAGCCTCTCGTACCCGCCCGTGGGTCGCTCTGTGATACAACGCAGGGTAATAAACCCCAAGGTCGATCGTGACGAAATAGCACACACCCCGGTGAGACACATCGTGTGACCCCTTCCCCAGTAGCTTCTTCAACCCGAGCGGTATGAGGTAAAAAGAGAATGCACTTGTATTCAACCACGTAACCCTAAGGAACCAGCAGGAAATCAACCTAAAGCGGTCAAGCAGTTTACGCCGACAAGTCGCACGTACAAGAACGGTTTCTCGTATCCTGCTCGGAAAATGTCCTACACAATACAAGTGATCAGTCTTGCGTGGGGCGAGAAGGGGTCGACACGTACCTGAGTGATGAAATTTGACAAAGCCCACAAGAGTACGACGATGAGCAACAAGATGATCCCAACGAGATACTCCCGTCGGTCGTTTGCCAGGCTGCGTATTGTCTTTGCAGCATTGCGGAGAGGGTTAGTGGACCCGTAACCGAGCGAGTCCATCTGTTGGTAGTCGAGGTGGTGGACTAACGAGATGTCGAGCACGCCATCCGCAGGGAACGGAAGAGAAGGACGAAGGAATGCGGAATCAGCCTGTTGTGATCCGCTTCCTCGAATGAGCACTGTGGACCCACGCATATGATTACGGTCTACTGATACAATTATCGCTAAGGATAGTATGTGGAGGGGGTTTCCCGGCGCTGAGACACGGTGGTATACAGACGCAAAGGGTGTGGACAAGAAAAATGTGGAGGAACGAAAGACGGGAATAAAGAGATAGGTATATCGAAGGGGGGAGAGAACGCTGATAATGTACATCCACAGTCAGGTTCGTGTGCAAACTGAGGTAAGTAGGAACAATCGAAGCAAGAAGGGGCTTAACGAAGGGCTCGAGTTGGACATGTATATATAACCGAAGGTTGGAGGGCGAATGTTATCGACGCCAAGACGATGGATTGGTCGGTCCAATGTATTTGACCTTTTCGAATATCCGGTAGAGGCTGATGATCAGACTCATGCAGTACATGACCAACCCAAAGCCAACGAGGCAGATCAGCGCGAGTTGATAACTGCAGATCCCAGGACCGAAGCTGCCGACATCCGGAATTGTCGGAGGTGGGGGAAGTTCATTGTACCACTCGTTCCCGGATGCCGAGCAAGGAATGACTGAGGTGAAGTAATTGTCGAAGCATAATGACAGCGCAGCTGACCATGCGCATATGAACAGCGTCTCGAGCAACGTGTGCGCTAGCTTTCCCGACGTGTGCCACAGCCCTAAGGGGCGACCAAAGTATTCGAGCTGTGCAAAGAAATCGGGATCAGTGACAGCTAGGGACGATCGACTGGCAGGAATTACATAGATAGCAAGCATCACATGGACTAACGTCAACGGGGCAAATATGATCACAAGCACACTGGGAGGAGTGGTAAGCCCGCAGTCAAGGGATAGGTGAGGGCAGTTCTTACGGGGAGCTACCCACAGCACCCCTAACGTGATGGCTCATCTCCAAGGCTCGTATTCGTATGGCGATGGCCAACGCACTAGTGGTGAAGGCGATATTCACGATGCGGAATAACTGGAAGCGCAGGTCAATTTAAAGTTTTTGCTCACGTGGGACGCGGGGATACGAGTACTCACTAGAGGAACGTAACTGTTTGTGAGTAGGAAACCACGTAACATTTTCTTCCGTTGCTGCCAAGGGGTTTGTTTTCCTTCCTCCACTGGTTGATGCTCCTCCATTCCTAATTGGTTGTATGCGTCACCGTTACCATTTGGGCGCGTGACCGACATTGGGAGCCTCGCGGACCACGGGGTATCCCATCCGGGGGACTGAGTGTGGGATAGGGTGAACGGTCTTATAGGTGTCTGAGGGAGATCGATATGAGGAATCCAGCCGTTGCGCGCACTTTCCTTGGGCTCGGTATTTCTGATAGTTGCGTTGTCTCCAGATCCGGACCGTTTTGGCCAATCTTTCAACAAGTTACCCTTAAGATCGTGCCTAACCTCGCTGAGAGCATCTTTTTCAAGAGTGTTCGTTCGTTGAGGACGGGGGAGGGTGAAGGTCCACCACCGCGATGGCCCAGGGTCGGAAGATTGGTAAGAAGCCACATCGGAAGGACGACGAAAGCTCTCGTGCGAAGGAGCGGAGAGAAAGTCGTGCGGGTCTGCTGGTGATGGGGGTTCATCTCTCGCCCACGCTGCGCAAAAAAAAAATGTTGAGCAAATAAAATTTCGTAGACCCTCAAAGATCAACATACGAGGGATAGTTACGACGGTTTTTATCTGAGAGGGACGCTGGAATGACTGGGAATGCGAGAGACTTGTAACAGAAGTTCCAGCGGTCTTTTGAGACATGCACGATCCTTCTTGGACGATTCAAACGAGATGAAGGAGGAGGGGAAGGAGAAAAGGGCGACTGGCAGAAATGGCGCAGCAGTCGCAGCGGGTAGGCTGGGTGGAGGGGTAGTCGTCGGAGGCGTTTGTTCTCTTTGGACGGGTCTTGGTCCGATCAGTTCTCCCAAATGGATGCTGACATTCCGTCCCTCTCCTCTGGCACAGTCGGCTCTCGCTTCGTCTCCCAGACAGAGCTCGACGTAGCCAGACAGCGGCGCGAGGAGCAGTGGAAAGCAGCCTATGCCCGGTAAGAACAAATTTACCATCACCTTTCGTTCTCACTCCCGCTTTCAGTCTCGGTCAGGACCCTCCTCCCCAACAACAACAAGAGGAGACTTTCGATGGACGCAGTCTGGCCGAGGTGTGTGCTTTTTGTGTTTCCCAATGGTCCCGACAGTTTTAACCCGTCCGAAATTCATAGAAATTGGCTGCCAACAAAGTGAGTCCCAATCTCTTGCTTTCCAGTGGACGGACGTTTACATCCACAGGCAGCCAAACAAGAACAATGGGAGGAACGTAACAAACTAGGTTCGCAATTTTCGCTTTATATTTATCTAATCTACATATGAACTGACGCAGATCTCACATATAGGGAATCAATTTCGTGCTCTAGAGGAAGATGAAGTCATGTTCCTCGACTCCATCCGCGAAAGTCAGCTCGAGGAGGAGCGAAAACGAAAGGAGGAGGATGGTGTGGAACTCGCAAGTTTCAGGGAGTGCGTGTGTTCGAACTGCGCCAGGCTCACGTTGTCCTGACCATCCATCCATCAACAGAGCTGTGGCCGCCCGGACAGGGCCACCACCACCCCCAATGCCCATTCCTGACCCAAACGCCCCCAAGCCGAAGGACGACCCTCCGAAACCCAAACCCCCAGTGGCGAAGAAGGATACTAAAAAGTCCCTCAAAGGGGTGGTAGTCAAGAAGAAGCCAAAAGTCCCAGAGAAGACGCAGGACAGAGGCGAAGGGGGTAGCAAACCCGAACCTCCAGCTCCAGTTAAGAATTCACCGGACAAGGGAGATGATGAAAAACGGCCAGCAAAGAAACAGAAACTCAGGTAATCTTGCTAATACTACGTGTCCAGTCCGTATCGTCGTCTCGTACAATATGCGATGTGGACTGCAATATATCGTGCATATCATCGTGTTCTATCGTCCAGGCGTAGGTGTCCATCGAATCTTGCTCAAATCCTTCTCCTTCGCCGACGAACCTCCCTGCCAATTCGACGTCTTCTCCATAGCCTCCGACCTCCTCGAAGCCATCGTCCTGTTCAACAGTCTCTTAGCCGCAGGCGTGAGATTCCCCACCGCCTCGGCCCTCTTTGGTGTCCACGTCGGTGGTCCCATGTTCCCCCTTGTCCTTTCTAACGGCATGCGTGACATACCTGGCGTTTTACCACCGCCCAGCAGGATCGCCTTCGCCCGGAGGCTCTTCGAAGCATTCGCCGAAAGTTTGTGTGAGATCCGTTCCCGACTTGATGGGCCAGCGATGCGGAATGGCGTGCTTGGTTCGGGGACGTCGGCAGGATCATCCGAAGAGATGATTCGAGGTGTAGCGTCTAGAGTACCCCAAGTCATGAGTTCCTTGACAGCTGCAGGGCCCAGCTCCTCCGGAGTCGGCGAAGGCATAGTTGGGACCAATCCAAACCCGTTGTTCTTAGGAGAACTCGGTTTGTCTGTGAGATAAATATCGTGAGTGAGAGCGAAAAAAAATAAGAGGGGGAACTCGGGTCACATACATGGTACTCCAGCGATTGCGGCGTCGATTCTGCTTTGAGTAGGGCTGGGAGGCTCTGAACGACCCGAAGACGTTGACTCCTCTCGTTCAGGTAACCTCGTACTCCCATGTCTGATACTCCTGGGATCAGGGGGTGCTCCTGAAACATTCTTCCCCGTATGTGGTGATATGTCTGCATCCGGAGAGAACATGAGAGCATTCCTCGCCTAAAGACTCCTTCAACACATGCAAGTCTGGCATTCTTATGGAGGAACTTACTTTGAACTTCCACCCATCTACACCAGCTGCCCTCGTATCCTTCTTTGGAGCCATAACATCCACAACCTCCTCATCCTTCGCCCCAGAAATGACGGCCAGTTCTTTATCCTTCCCCTTCTCCCCTCCTACGTCCTCACCCTCCCCCTGCGTTATCAACCCCACCGGGTTTGGAGCCTCAATCCTGAACTTCCCCCTGACACCTGTAATAGTCATCTGAGGAGGTTCGATCAACAACCTTTCCCTACCCTCCAGCATCCTCTCCCTCTGCTCTTCCACCCTCTTCTGCGCATGATATGCCCACCCGTATGTCTCCTTCTTCTTGTTGTTCTCGTCGTCCAGGATTTCCAAGAAGCTCGCGTTATCCTCTGAAGTGTACTTCGCCTGGAAGCTATCCAAGCTCATATCCGTATCGAACCCTTTTCTCTTTGAAAGGGGCTCGCCTCCCTCACCATCGTCAATCCCGTACTGGTCGGAAGAGCAAGGCGTCCTAAGTGGCGTATCATACATCCCACGACCACCATACGGGGTGGGCGTAGCACCGACAGTTGCGCCGTTTCGCCAATTCGTAACAGGGGTGTTAATCTCCCCCAACTTCCGTACGGTCGCCTGTATCCGAGTGGGATCCTGGCTTTTTAGTGCGTCGAGGTAGTTGTTTGTAGCGTCCAAATGTGCGAGAGACGGAAAGAAGTCTCGAGCGATAATGTGTGAGAGCGCCTCGGTGTACTCGTCTTCTTCGAGGATGACCTGCCGGTCAAGCGACCGAGGGGGCGCGTCGGTTTTGAAGCTCGACCCGCTGGCCATGGGAAGTAGAACAGGTAGATGAAGAGGGTGGTCGGGGTGGGTGAGTGAGGGCCGTGGTGGCACCACGATCAAACAAGTCATCTTTTCCCACGATAGCTCATCCGGAAAACATTCGCAGTACCTACGTTGGACACAACAAGGGGGAAACGATAGAACAAATGTGTTAAATAAAATATGCATGTAAACGGGGAACCGCGATGGGAACAAAGAGCGGCTGCGTGCACATGCTTATAGGTGATAAAAATCCAAGGACCCAAACGAATGAGAGATCCGTAAGAACTAGAAGTGCCTGTCATGGGGTTCCAACCGAGTTAACCACAGCACCCCCCCCAGTTCAAGCGCATCTTTGAAAGGTGCTGCTGCCCATCCTTCCTCCTCGCTGGTGGTGGTCCTCATCTGTTTATATTCGGAGCCATCTTCACCGACAAGTTCGTGGTTCAGCATCTCACTGGCGCCTGGGTCGGAGCGGCCACCACTCACGAAGAGGCCCGGATGTATCATCTCGCACGAGTCATTGGATCGTTACGTCTCGCCGTGGCGGCTCTGGATAAGTACTACGGCTAGGTCTCGGAGGATCCGAATGTCCCTGCTCTGGTTTCTCAACGAACCCATCCCCGTTCTTTTCCCATTCAAAGAGGATTGCGCCACGGCCGATGCAGAACCCAAGCTAATGATGAAGTTTGTCGAACGATATGGCGTGAGAGCCCACCAACTGCTAGCCAATGCGGGATGGCTTGTGTTCTGCTGGACGGTGAATACGATGTCAGGAACGTAGGGAGTCGTACTCGGGGCAACACTACGATTGGTGGCTTGTACGCCTGTCCGGTAGATATGGTCGTTATGGAACACATCGAAGGAGATGCTGCAGAAAAGGCATCCGCCTTGCCAAAGGATGTCCGCGAAGGGACCAAGAGGGCGATCCAGAAACTGCACGATGCTCAGCTTGTCTTTGGAGATCTGTGTGGACCCATTGAACGGTCAAGCTTTCAGGGGACGAAGTGTTTCTCATCGATACTGACTGAGCAGGGAGGTTGGACGAGGCGCGATACCCCCGAAAACTCTCGAGGAACATGAGGTGGCCGGGAAAGACGGAAGAGTTGCAGACTGGTTCATGCTTGACCAGCTGTTTCCCGAGTAACTATCCCCTCGTAGATGATCGGAATAGAGTGCATATGCGACATCGAGGGACCACCCAACCATGAGCAAAACTCGTTTCAGTCGTCTGGCGTGCAATTTAGAATACGGCAGACGGGACGCAGTCCTGTTGGTGCCTATCTCGACTGATGGTCGGTGGTCACGCAAACAGAGAGGTGCGACAAGAATCGACTCACTATGATGCAAAGCTCATACAATTGTTCTGGCTATTGCTCAGGAGCACCTACCCAGGAAGGGTGCGCATGTCTGATAGTCGCAATTAAAAACTGCCTCCTAACCGACGCGCAAGAGATAAACGTAACACCCAACATGCGTCCTAGCAATACCTACTACCACGCTTCTCCCCATGTCCGCCGTGTCCTAACTCGGATCCATCCGCCGGTCAATCGTATATTCGGGGCTGACCCAGCAGTCCCGTCCGCTGGTATCAATAAAGGCACCGTTCCAGGGGAAGTGATGTCTCGAGATCTCATGCGGAAATCCTCGGGTGTTAATGTCGAATGGCATACCCCGAACAAAAATCCGGGTGGCTAGGAATAAGAATATCACCAGAGTACTCTTGGAGAGCATTCTTCCAGACTAACCAAGCGAAGAGCGGGACAAGGGATTGAAGAGAACAAGCGGGAGGTGATGAAAGCGAGTCGACTCTAGAGAAAGAGTGTTGTCAAAGTGTGGAATCCCACTAGGGGGACCAGCGGGTGAAGCCAGACATGACATGTGAATGTGTATATATATATTGTCGACCAACTTCCAGCTGCGAGGCTCGAGCGTTCAGCACCACTACTAAATCTGAGGCCGCTTTGGGAGGCATTGCCATAGGACAGCAGCAGTTTCGGCGGGTGTCCTTCGATCATCGATCATCGATGATGCAGCGACCAACTTCTCAGTTTATAGTGTTGCTCGACCAGGACGCACCTGGCCAAGGCAACGATCTCGCAGCAACCGTGATATCTTCGAAATAAACCCCCAGAGTACACATACATACGTAAACCAATATAACAAGGGAGATGGGGAGACATGATACAGGAGGCAAAGTACCAAAGACAAGCGGTAGGACAAGACGACGTGGCAAATAAAGGGGAGAACACTCATGGAGAGGAAGAAAGTAACGAAAACACAAGGGAAGGGACAAGTTGCAGTCACTGACTTGCGGGAGAATGCATTTGAAGAACTTGACGCAGCCGTCGAGAGTGAAAAGTCAATAGGTGGGGGAAATAGCGCAATTTATAGGAGCTCAAAATCCAGTTCTTTCTCTATATCCCGGAGGAGCTTCCTGCAGTCCTCCACATCCTTCGCAGCCCCAAGCTTCTCATAAACGTCGGCGGCGCGCAGAGCCTCGGACCTTGCCTCTTCAAGCTTGGATTGCCTGTACCAAACTCTAGCCTGCAGCTCCATCGCACGACCCAGGTTGTATGCACTATCAACCGCGTGGGATTTGGCATGTTCAACGTGAGCCTGTGCGTCGTCGAACCTGCCTTCGTTGCGAAATAGGATCGCCAGTTCGTAATGAACCCAAAACAGGATATCGTGCCGGTTGAAAGGGGACGCAATTTCGAGGGCTAGCTCGAAATGGTGAACGGCCTTCTTGGTCTCGCCCTTGGATTGACATATATTGCCGAGAAGACGATGGGAATCGCAGACCAGAAATTCTTGGCCTTTCTCTGGGATGAGACCGATCATGCGGGATGCGGCTTCTTCTGCGGCGTCAAGTTGATTGTTTGAATAAAACAACCAACCGAGGTGTCCCAAACACTGTGCCTGTCCCACCGTGTTACCGAGTGATTCGTAAATCTCCAACGCCTCCTTCGCCTGTTGTATCCCCTCCTTGGGGAGGCCCACCAGTCGATTTGCATCAGATAGCAGGTGCAACGTTCGAGCGACCCTATCGTGATCCCCCCGCTCTCTCCAGAGCTTCAAAGCGTGAGTAAGGAGTCGTTTGCGTTCCACGTCATTCCCAACTGTGTAAAACAACCGTGAAAGTTCGTACAAGCAGTCAGGTTTGAAGCGATGATCATCCGGGAGCCCTTCGATCTTTGGCCCCAGAATAATGAGTCGCCCTTTGTGCCAAGAGAGGTGTTGGATAAAGCCGGCGCAGGCCTTCCAAATGCTGTCCGAGTTCGGATCGATTGTTGTGAAGATATCGAGTAGGTGCTCGATGTTTACATCCTCTGATGTGATCCATCGCGATTCTCCAAAGTTGGGCTTGTCCGGATCAATATCAACCGACATCCGAGTGAAGTAGTGTTCCCTGATCGCACAGAGGAGTGGGGATGAGTTGGGATCTTTGGGAGAAAGGTAGTCTCGGAGTGGCGCGAGCATCGTGATGAATCCGTTGCTCCGATACGTCAAGGAAAGGATGCAGAACTTGTCAAAGACATTGGTTTTGTTAGGGATGGTGGGGAACAACCAATCAACGTTGTTCTCATTGACACCTTGCGGGAAGAACGCGACGACTCCGAGAAGCGCCCGAGCGTTGGGTCCAAGCTCTTGGAACGTGGCAGAGGCGAGCGAAAGTTCGATCGTCGCAGCGAGGCTCTTGTTATGCTCGGTACGCAGCACGCTCGTTCGCCGTGTCTCCCATTCCCTTGCCAGCCGGCCCGCGTCCCACTTGTTTTGATGTGCAACCGTCGCAAGTAAGGTGATCGAGAGTGGATGACAGTCGAGTTGCTCGAAGATGTTGTCGACGAAATCGGATGGTTCACCGTTCTTGTATATCCGATAGAAGGCGTCGCGTGCGGCCTCAATCAACAATGTTGGTATGTTGAAGGTCTCGCAATCGGGAGGGATAGTCGAAATGCGCGAAGTGATACAAAGCCAGATGTTGTCAAGCTGACTCAGCTCCTCCACCACTGCGTAGATCTCCTGGGCATCCATCCCTCGGGGATCAAGGATCGACTCCGCATTATCGAGGACTATGAAGATCTCCTTCGATGATAGGAACGAACGTAGGCTGGCCAAATTTTCGGGGTTCTCGATACCCGCACCGATGACCTTGGACAGCTGGCTCAGGAAATGAGCACATGATACGGTGAACTGATCGCAGCGGATAAATCGACGGTTGTCACCAAATCGTTGTCTGACGCGATCATGATGGAGGACGGTGAGAGCAATGGACGTCTTGCCGATTCCACCGGCACCGATGAGAGCGACAGGTGTGAGGTTTTTGGCCAGACCGACGATCTTCTCGATCAACTCGTCACGTCCGAAACAAGCCCTCGGGGCCGGGGGAGGAGATTCGCCAAGTGTGCTAGAATCAAATATAAGATAATAGATCCGAGTTGGTAGTCTAGATTCCTGACCTGGTTTGGGTCTAATCGATGGTGAGTGGTCATTCGGTGACGGGTAGGACACGAGCTACACTCACCAATGAATTTATCTCATCACTGCCTGCCTGATCTTTCACCATGGTACGGTGGATGTTAGAGACCATAATGTGGGTGTTGGAGACCATAGCGTGGGTGTGTGAAACAGTCACATGTGTATTTATCGCGAGTTCGGTCTGGGAATCCCGAGTTAGCAATAATCATACGGAAACGATGGGACGCACATTGAAGACCTGAAGGATCCTGACGAGGTCCAGCCTCCAGGCTGCGATTTTATCCTTGTCGTTCTTTGCGTGGAGATGGCGAGAAATCACGTTTCGTTTTCCTTGCTTGATTATATCCCTCTGGATCTCCGCCACAGCCCTGGGGTCAGGTAGAAACCATCGTTAATGAGGTACTCAAAGTGTGCGCGGCTGATGTGACTCACGTCGTCAGCTGGTTGATTGCCTCGCACACCGAGTTGTTGAGATCGTCCAACCTCTTCCCGCTCAGTCCCCGGTCGAGGGTGGTACAGACGTCAGCGCAGGCCAGCCCAAGTTCGACGTAATCCTCCTGGTTGGTCATCGCGTCCTGGGTGCATTTCAGTCTGCAATCGATCAACAAAGACCCAGAAGGAAGCTCACTCTGATCATTACGAGGATAAAGCTGACGGAGCCAAAAACAGCCTTGGCTGGGGTAATGCTCGAGATTTCCTTCGCGAGATTCAAGGCTTCGATGGCCACATTTAACGCTGAGATGGCACCCTCCCGCTCCTTAGGTCGTCGGGACTCGGCTTTCATGGTTGAGATCGAGGTAGCGGCGAGAGAACCGTGCAGTGTGGGGGATATGAGGGAGGTCTCGAACCTGATAGAGCCGAGCGGCAATTTCGTCATGACACACCCCGTGCACACGGGTCCATTCGGTCGAGAGAAATTGTATTCGCGGCTGTGGCGGCGCTGAAGGACTCTGGGTGTGATCGGCTGATTGTCCAGGATCTTTGCTCACTCTCCCTCAAGTTCAGGAAGGAATGCTTTTTTTTCACTGACCGCTGGTGCAACGCTGTGTATTCGCTCCCATCTCTCCCTCGACTTGGCGTGTCGTGAGGATTGAGTACTTTGAGTGT
>Ga0307512_10003583_pt1 | contig 17799 bp, 16 predicted proteins | sample 14_EM_MG_FD_200267 | JGI IMG/M metagenome (GOLD analysis project Ga0307512, IMG submission 200267) | Populus trichocarpa ectomycorrhiza microbial communities from riparian zone in the Pacific Northwest, United States - 14_EM | ecosystem: Host-associated > Plants > Roots > Unclassified | place...
CCTACTCCTCAGCATGGGGGCAGGCGAGGCTGGTGGGGGCAGGCGAGGCCAATGGGGGCCGTAAGCCACCGGCCTCATGCCCGAGCCTTAGGCCAAACGCCACCGGGCCAAATCCCGTGCCAACAACTCTTTAATGTTTCCATAACCTGCTTCTCCAACTCCTCCACTTCCTTGTATTGGCTCTGATTCTGGTATACCGATGCGAGGTTGGCCATGCTAGTCAAGGTAGACGTATAATCTTGGTCGGGTGCGTTGGTTCTCGTCTGCAAAACTTGCAATTCCAGCTCTTCAGCTTCTTTCGTTCGTCCCTGGCCCCGGTAAATCGAAGCTAGCTCGGTCATACTGGCCAGCGTATCTGGGTGCTCTTGACCGAGCACCCTCGTGCTTATTTTCATGACTTGCAGCTGCACCTCCTCAGCCTCCTTCCATCGCCCTTGGCATTCATATACCGATACAATACTATTCATGCTAGTTAAGGTAGAAGGATGTTCTTGGCCGAGCACCCTTGATCTCATCTCGATTACTGCCAGCTGCAGCTTTTCAACCTCCTTCCATCGTCCCTGCATCCTGACTGTGGTTGCGAGGTTATCCATGCTGTTTAAGGTAGATGGATGCTCTTTTCCGAGCACCCTCTGTCTCGTCTCCATGAGGTGCACATGTAACTTCTCGGCATCTTCCCATCGCTCTTGGATTGTATAAGTCGACGCAAGGTTATTCATGCTGATTAATGTATCTGGATGATCTTGGCCTAGTATTCTTTTTTTCATCTCTATAACCTGCACCTCAAGTTCCTCAGCCTCCTTCCACCGCCCCTGATTCCAAAGTGTTGCTGCGAGGTTGGCCATGCTGGACAATGTATCTGGATGCTCTGGGCCAAGGACCCTCTTTCTCGCCTCTAGAGCCTGCGCGTCAAGCTCTTCGGCCTCCTTCAATCGCCCCTGTTCTGAAAATGTCGAGGCTAGGTTACTTATACTGGCTATGGTTTTTGGATGCTCCTGACCAAGTATCCTCTTAAATGTCTCCATGAGTTGCATGAAAAGTACCTCAGCCTCCTTCCATCGCCTCTGGGACATATATGTCATTGCTAGACTATTAATGCTCAAGACGGTATCCGGATGCTCTCGACCAAAGACCCTCTCTCTTGTCTCTACCACTTGCGCCTGCAGCCCTTCGGCTTCCTCATATCGCCCCTGGTCCCTGTATGTCGATGCGAGGTTACTCATGCTAGTTACAGTATCTGGGTGATCTTGGCCAAGGACTCTTTTTCTTGTCTCGATGATCTGCACCTCCTTCCATCGTCCTTGGCCCCGATAGTTCGATGCAAGGCCGGCCATGCTGAACAGTGTATCTGGATGCTTTTCACCAAGCATCCTCGTTCTCATATTTAGGACTTGCAGCTGTAGCTCGTCAACCTCCTTGAATCGCCCTTCTAACTGATATATCGACGCGAGGTTTTGCATGCTGGTAACCGTATGTGGATGCTCTTGACCAATTACCCTCTTTCTGAACTCTGTAACCTGTACTAGCAGCTCTTCAGCCTCTTTCCGTCGTCCTTGGTGCACATATATCGACGCGAGGTTATTCATGCTGGTCAAACTTTCTGGATGCTCTTGGCCAAATACCCTCTTGAATGTTTCCATTGCGTTTAATCCGAGCTTCTCAGCTTCCTTCCATCGCCCTTGTTTGCAGTATGTTGATGCGAGGTTTACGATGCTGTGCAAGGTAGAAGGATGCTCTTGGCCGAGGATCCTCTCCATTGTCTCTTTCACCAGTATATTCAGCTCCTCGGCTTCTTTCCATCGTCCCTGATCACAGTATGTCGATGCGAGTTTGGCCATACCCTTCAAGGTAATAGGGTGCTCTAGACCTAGAACCGTCTTAGATATTTCCATAACATGCAAATGCAGTTCTTCTGCTTCCTTCAATTGCCCCTGATGCTGAAATGTTGATCCGAGGTTGCTTATTATGATTATGGTCTCGAAGCTGTTTCGTCCATGAACGCTTTCCACGCGCTTTAGGACCTCTTCCTGAAGTACCCGTGCTTCCATCCACTCCCCTAAATTGCTATGTGATTTGGCTACCTGAACGAGTGAGGAAATGTAATATGGATGAGCTTTGTCGGTTTTTTCCAATTGGTCTTTGATTCGCATTCTCAAGGCTTTTGATTTCCCAAATTCTCCCAATTCATCTAGAAAATTTCCGATGATTTTATACATGGCCAATGGAATGAAATGGAGTTCACCAAACACTTGCACTATATCGCCAGCCTCTCTTTCGTGCTCCTTCCAGGCTTCTTCTAGCGCATTGAATCCCCATGTTCGATATTCATAGAAATTGTCAACATCAATCAGATGTCCATTGAACTTCTGCATCTTCTGACTCTTCCAATCCGCGGGCTGTACTGCATCTTTTTCAACCTTCAAATCGTCAAGCTTTCTATTGCTTTTATCAAGCCAGGTATGACATTTGCTCTCATCTGACTTCACTCCAAAGCCAATGTGGTAACAGAAGGCCACCTGAAATGCGACGTCGGGAGCAAAAGGTGCATCTTTATTCCTGAAATAGTTTTTCTCCAGGCTATCCCTAATATGGATGCGAACACGGTAGTTGGCCTCCATGAAATCGGCAAGGTGTTTAGCAATCTTGAATGGCAGTACTTAGCAAGATTTTTGGATAAGTGTGAATAGATTTTTCCATACCCGGAAATCTGCAAACCTTGACAAATCCGTTGTCATTTTTAAATGTTCCGCAGACTGGGATTGTTTGTTTGGTCTAAATTCCTTAGCGATGGGTTAGGGTGACATTGGAGGAAGTTACCGTGTTTGGTTTAAAAGATCAAGTAATTTTCCGAAATCAGACGTTCGTTTTGTTGGGTTGAGTGCAATAGTCAAGCTGAAAAATTCTTTGAGTCGAGTCCTATGTTCGGCATTTATTCTCTCCAGTGACATCGATTCCATGAGTTGGTTGGCAAAGTGTTCCATCTTGTCATCATATTTCAGTTGCTCAAGCGAAGTGAGCGCCCCGGTAGATCCTTTGAACTCGTATTCCGTACTATTCTGCACAACAGGCACGCTCCCAACCAGTACCCAAAGACAGAGCATACCAAAGGAGTACACATCTGTCAATTTCGCTTCGGGAGGTGTGAAACCTCCAAAGTGATGTTCGGGAGCATTCCATGGTCTCGACTTGGGCAGAAAGACATTTCCTGCTTCATTAGCGGGATGCCCGGCCGGTTCGTCACCCGCAGCAGGTGCCTCGCCTCTTGCAAGAGGTCCACCAGCGACAAGAGTAGAATACCCGAAGTCGGCGACCTTCACAATCGTCTCGCCAGTAGTATCCTTGAAAACTAGCACGTTCTGTGGCTTCACATCGCCATGAATCACATCTATGTATTTATTAGACATTCAATTTGCAAAGCAAAAACCATCTGCGGAGACAAACCATAAGCATGCAATGTCATGATGGCACTTCCAATGTCAGCACAGATTTTGAGCCGGTCATCGGTTGACAATTGCATCCCCTCCTGCACGTTCATGAACTGCTGTAGATCCCATGAGGCTTTCTCAAAGACCAGTACAGGGACGGCTTCCAGCGTGGTTGGCTTGATTTCCCAGCAAATTCCTTCGAGGCTGACAATGTTTGGGTGACTTTGAACAGGGGGTTGACTTAATATCAAGACCTCTGACATCAACGGTAAATAGTCCTTGTCTGAATCTTTGTCCCAGTGAAATCGCTTAAATGCAAGGGGCAAGTCGGCGTTGGATGTAGACTGGCTTATTGTTCCAGAGCCACCCTCTCCGAGATTTCCCTGATGAGGTTGCCACGTAATTGGAAGGAAGTCGATGTTACATTTTTGGACAATTGAAAGAAATGCGATCAGATCAGTTCGCTTGAAATCATTGGTGGGGTTTGTCGAGGTTGCAGAGAGGCGGGTAAATATTCCATCGTAATATGATACCAGAGCAGAGTTACGCGGTGAGAACATGATGTGTTGTTGGAGAATGCCGACGCTGCCGAAAAGATGAGTGTAAGTTGATAGATGACCGAATGCTAGTTTGAAGTCTTGGAGATCCTATTTATTCAATTATCGACCTCAACGACCACACAAAGAGTACAGGGAAACAAAATCATACATACCACGCAGTGCTTGGGTGTGTATGGGCACTATTTTGTTTCCTGCTGCTCGACTTGAGTATTAATTACCGGCGGAAAAAAGGGTGTGCTAGCAAAATGACGAAATATGGAATCACATGGAATTTCACGAATAGCCGATGCAGCCGGCCCGTATAGCACACCGCCTCCGGCTTGGAATATCTGAATGCAGGGTGGTGGCTTCCTGCTTTGCGTCATGCACACACTAATGCGAATGCACATGCACATGCATCAATGCGTGCGACATAGCCACAAATACTCACCACTGCACACCTCCGTGATCTACCTAATCATCTGTACTACACCTGCCTAAGAATCACACAAATTGGTTCCATCTGCGAACTCATCGTACTTGTCGTCAAAGCACAACAAGTCCTATTTATGTCAATCATAATTGCGTATGCGTTATACCTTGGAGCCAAGTAGTATTTTGAATGGTAACATTAATTGTCGCATTAACTTCACACTATTATTATTCGTACAAATTGGTTCGCTATTCATGTTTGTCACACCATCTGTATGGCAGCTAGTCGGATATGCGCTTTTCGTACCTTTTCTCCATGCACATGAAAAATGAAATTTGCCGATTGCGTAGTAAAATAGCTCTAGGAGGCTCTGGAACTCATACCTTTTGAAAGTCATAATTGTTTTTATTGCGTACGCTTTCAGGTTGTTACTATGAAAAGCTTGATTTTTACCAAAGGTTCCTTAAATCTGTGACTTTTCGAATGGTGTATTTTCCAGAACCCTACCGGAAATACCTTTATTTATATCTTTTGTTCGTCTGGTTCCTGCTAAGGGGGTAGCAACAAATTGTAGATAGTGGTTGTGCTGCACATAGAGTGGTTCGATAAGCTGCTCCTTCCTTCCATTTACGATACCCATCACCACTTCTTCTTCCCACATGATCTATGTGCCAAATTACCACCCCATCACGCACATTTCAGAATTCCATCAAGTGTTATTACGATGTCTATTTACTCCACCACCTACCGGACCCCAGGGATGCAAAAGTCTGTTCCGCCCGGGGACGACCTTGCTCTGTCTTGGACTATGATTTTCCGGCCAAGGTGTTTAAGACTACAGGTCTGCAAGGGCCGGCAGTCTGTTGAATGATGGACAGATGATGCGAGTGATGCAGCTGTGACCGAGTGATGATATTCAATATGCCTCTCAACCATGTCTATGGCACATAATTCACACTATAATAGACCAAGCCGATCATCCACAGATTGGATAGGCCATATCAGTGTATCATGATCGCAATAATTGCTTAGTACAGGTGAAACTGTAATCCCAGTCCTAGGCGTCACCTATCATGCATAATCTTGACCAAAACTATACGGTGATCCGGGAATATGGAAGACTAGCGGTCTGAGAGACTATTACCACCCCTCCCCATCCGCCATCGCCTATCGTACTCAAGCTACCCATACTTCATGCTTGGTGCAAAAAAAAAAGGAAAAAACTATGAGCAAGAATTTCTTGTAATGGTATTATAGTGATATAGTGTCGCCAATTATTTTGTTTGATTATGGCGGACATCAGCAATGGTAATGATAACTCGAGGGTCAATATGCATGACAACGTGTGGACTTATCAACAGGCAATGTAGCAAATTCACCCTGACCACGATGACTGCCAAGAGAATAGTATTACCTTGTACTTGAATTTCGGAGACCTACTAACCAAAGTTTGGAAGAATGCTCCAGGTACGACCTCTATCAGGATATTGAACAAAGCTAATCTTGTGTTGTAGAGCTCACTTAACACCACGGCAACAACAATCCAGAGACATGAAAGCTATTCAACGTAATCATTAAATATGCCTGTCATGTATTATGTCTTTTCGTAATTTTTGGGTGTGTTGTCGCGATGTGGCGGTGGAGTTATCTCGTGGTGGCCAAGCAAGGCGTGTTCATCGGAATGCGACACGACCAACTCAATACTACCAACCACTAAATACACAAAATCGAAGAGAATATTCGCAAGTAGTTTTATACTGTCTTTTTCTGATTCCAGATATGTACTGGTGGTACTATGACGTTGGCGCACTGAGAAACGCTCGGCATCTCGTTGCGACCACGACACAACGCAACCCCAACAACACTCCGACAGCTACAATTGCCAAACTTCATTACGCGTAATATTTTCCTTAGTTTTGAGTTATCATCAAACAAAGAATTATGGTTGCTGGAAGCAATTATGAATCTGAAAATGCGATTGCTGTACGTAACCTGGATAAAATATGTTGATACCGGCCTCGCCATCTTTGGTAGCACCTCCAAGATGTATATATCACTATATTTCTGATCTCTTGCGTGGTACTACCATTTTAAGCGTATTATAAGTCGCTGTAATTTAGTACAACCGTCTCCCCGCAGCAGCGTATGAGTTCCAAAGCGCCACTGCTCAAAGGAAGCTCCGAAGTCATAAGACACCTCCACGGTATTTAGATCTTGTCGTTTGGCTACCTCAAACAAAAGTGCTTATCTGTGTTTGCACATCGAGGCCAACATGCGGTGGTTCCATGGTACCCATACACATGTAGTTGGCGCGTATCCCCCACATGGTCGGCAGGGGTAGGCGTGGAACTCTATAGAAGTCCATAGAGGCTCACGATTGCAAATACCAGTGGCGGTGGCGAGCGAAAACTCGTGGATGAGTCTACGAGTGTGAGTCCGTAGCCTGTTAGTGAATTCAGTGATCTCAGTATATCGGCGACTTCCCATCAGGTCATACTATACTTCCCCCTCTTGCTACGCTCTGTGGAGCAAGAAAACAAACATTGTACCAAACATCATGCCAAACATCCATAAAGTGAAATCTCCGGTGCCTCATTAAACCTCTCTCTAAAGGTACGTACGCTCGCGCATGCCAATGTATAAAAGTAGATGAGGATATGGTTGCAAACGAGGATCCGAGTGATCATAGATGTAGATATGAGTGGTAAGATTATCGCTAGAGATCTAAGGCTCGCCACCAGCCGACAATATGAAGCAGCGGATACCCGGCACTTAAACACGAGACAGCGTGCAAAAACGGAAACAGCGAAAGAAGTCGACAACCAAAGCGGCAATCGACAATGGGACACCGGCGATCGACTCCTAGCATCGATTTGACCCCTAGACGACACTCCCGGCACCTCTGGATCGTCGGAGGAGATCGGGCACATCGCCCAATAAGGGAGCACGCGTCCGCGAGGGAAATCCACTCCACTGTGGGAGTCTTGGCAAAACGGAACCAGCAAAATAAGTCGACAACCACGGCAATAATCGACAAACGGACACCGCCAATCGACTCATAGCATCAATTTGACCCCATGACGACATTCCTGGCACCTCTGGGTTGTCGGAGGAAGCGGTGGAGCTTAGCTGTTCAAAGGAATGTTGCATGCTGGTGGGATTACAGTGATTGAGTTGCTGAGGTGACTCCTCGAATTGTTGCTCCCACTGGACTGTATTCGTTCGGGCTAGGGTTCGCAACGGTTTGTCTCGTCTGGGCAGAGCCATGCGCGATCCTGGACTGCGATTTTCTGGTCTGAGGATCACGCTCGCTTACGCCTAAGGCTTCGAGGTTCAGGACTACAACCCTGCAAGGCCTTACAGTCTTGTAAATAATAAGCTTCAAGCTGTACGGTCTCAGAGCGATGGGAAACAAGCCGCCTATATTCGCCCATCGATGCAAATCGGAATAATGTGGGGAATGCTGACCGGATCAGAAGATGCCGAATTATCCCCTACTAAACAGTCGGAATTTCCGCTTGCGGGCTGGAATTCCTACTTTGCCGGCCACAATCATATACACCGTAGCACTAGTAACATCCGCTAGTGCCCTTTAGTCACCCTGAACAGGCCCCAGGAATTCTAACCTCGGCCCGGGACGCCCTCGGCCAAATAAAGGTACACCTGCCCTGAACGGCGGTGTTGCGACCCGAAAGACGTCAGTTTCGACGGACGGTTGAGAACCTTGGTCTGAGCAGTTTGGAATATCGCGCAAATGATGTTACAGCAGTATCCGGAACCTTGTGCTTTCCATTCCTCTTTAGCTGGGGGGTGGTTTTTTTGTTTTAATCATACTGTATTCACTTTATTTAGAGTCTGACAGCCCCTAATCACCTCCGCCTCCGGGCAGGCCGGCTAGATGGCGAAGCTCTACTTCTGCTACCCATCATCCCCTGACAAAAGAATGCAAAAGATTGATGAAATCAAATGAAAACCCAAAAAGGAGAGAGAGGCTACCGACCACTACTCCTCCAATCGCCTGGGAGGGAATTTCCCGACATCAGTAGTCGCCAGGAAGTCCATCACTGCTTTATCGCACTTCTCCATGGAGATCAGCTCAGAGATCTCCACGTGTCGGCACCTGCCTGCTTTCCAGCCCGTTCCCTTCCCCCACCGCTTTCCAGAGCGTTCTCTGCTGGTCTTTCCATCAGCTGCAGTGGCGGAAGAGGAACTCCCGTGTCTGGACCGTGTTGCCTCCACCGCCGCACCACCAGCATTTGTCGTCGTCTCGGTGTCCGAATCGATTCAAGTACGTTCGCACTGGCGCGTGCCCGGACTTCAGTCGGTAGAATCTGGCTGCCAGTGACTTCACTCTACCCGTTGGGATGGGTCTGTTGCTCCCAGCTTTGCCTTTCAGTCTGTAGCCGTAATGTTTGCCGCATTTGTCGGCCTCCCACTCAGCCTTCGCCGCCGTCTTCGCATCTGAGATTCGTCTGGTCCTGTTCGCCGCTGAGGTGTATATATGTTCTAGTACTGTGCCTGCTTTGCGGCCTTCTCGCGCTAGATTCGCATGGCGATCTGCTTCCTCATTTCCGGGGATGCAAGTGTGCCCCGGGACCCAGTGAATCTCTGATTCAATACCGGCCTTACGAAGGGTCCTCGCGCTCTGGTTAATCCACCTGGCGAGAGGCTGCCTGGGTCCAGGCTCCAGGTGTTCCGTTCGCCGGATGGCCGCCTGAGAGTCGCTGAAGATAGCCACTCTCTTCACTCCGTGTGCCTGCAGCATGTCTCTCTTTTTGACTGACTTTCGGAGTGCGAGTCCGATTGCCCACAGCTCTGCATCGTAGACCTCCACTCGTCCGGTGCCGAGGTGACTGCGGAAGGCCTTCCAGCCGTCCCAGTGCTTGCATACTCCAGCGGCTCCCACTCTGCCGTCGTCGGATCGCGATCCGTCTGTCCACCACATCCTCGTTCTCGGGGTTTCAGCTAATAAGAACTACATTTGCAGCGACACCTAAAATATAGTAACAGTAAACACTAGAAATATTCACTAACAACCCCAGAAATTGTCCCATCGACCCTCCGAGTCGCCTATCCTCACCATCCCCACTCAACAAATACAAACTAAAAAATTGACATGCAACCAAAATCAAAAACCAAAACAGCAAGAACCAGAACCCAACCAATCCTCCACCTTGCCCAAACAGCGTACTGAAGCCTCCGCCATCACCTCCTCATCCAGTTGTTCCGTCAGCTTCTCCGGCTCCTCCTACTTCTCCTGATCCTCCCGCTCCTCTCGCTCCTCCTGCTCCACCTGCTGCAGCTGCTTATTCCGCTCCTCCACTGGTTCCCGCTCCTCTGGCTTCTCCAACTCCTCCCTCTCCTCCACAGGCTCCCTCTCTTCCCGCTCCTGCACCTCCTCCGGCTTCTCCCGCTCCTCTGGCACCACCATATGCTCCATATCCTGCATATGCTCCTTCGAGTCGATATACTCTTCTTCCTCCTGAGTCTCATCGGGATGCTTCCGGACTCGGCTATCCAATGATCAGTGGGCAGTTCGGGATGCGGAAATGTGTTGCCGACATTGCTGGAGTTGTCGGATCCATCCGCCGGATCGTCATTCTCCTCACCGGCATTTCCTGGAGTATCCTCGCCTGAATGGTAATCCCCATCATCACCAATATACTCCGGGAATGAGATATTGCCTGATGGGCACGGCAGGCATCGTCATCGCGACCTCACGATATGTAGAGTGATTTCTCTATAGCATGCTGCTGAACTATCATACGGTGGTGATAGCACGCCTCGTGTGGAAAACAAACTAAGTCTCTGAGCCTAGCATTCCTATCCTTCCATTCCCTCGGCTCGGGACTATTTACCGTGTTTGCAAGTTGGTAGATCAACCTCGGAAATCGTCGTACAGGCTCATATGATTCGTCCACCCTGTAAACTTCATACAGTCCGTGTTGTTGGCATGGGGTTTGGCCCGGTGGCTTATAGCCCGCATGGGCTGCCACCGGCCCCCATGCCGAGGAGGTCTAGCCCCGGGGGTGATGCTCGGCATCGGGCTCTGGATGTGATGCTCGGCTTCGCCGAGTATGGTCTCTTCTTTGCCATATACATAAGCCTATCTTTCTCTTTCTTTGTTCCTTAGACAATCATATTTTACGATACTCAATTCAATATCTGTATTCCTACTCGATTGAACTCAACTCGTCTAAGCGGTTAACAGTACGTGCGGACTCTGTCGAGACGTTCCGGTTAAATGGCATATCGGGGGCGTGATAGCGTCATCTATGATCTATATTTAGATAGCTGCAGAGTTTCCTCGCCAGGAAAGCTTCTTACGGATCTCTTTCACCATCCACAGGTAGCTACAGTTATCTACGGATATCTTCTACGATCGACAATCATTTATAATTTTTTTGCAGATATTTTCCACCATTGGCAGACATTTATTGTTAACCACAATTATCTTCGCTAAAACAGATATTTACTGTGTTTCACAGATAGCTACACTTCTATGTGAGATATTTAGGCTTTTGGGTGCCCTATTTGATAGGTCTATGCTAAGTGTGGCTGTCAAAGAGTTTGTTTGTTTGAATCATAATGTACTCGGCCGCGGGCGGCCTTGATATATAGATATTTCTTCCACCGCTCGCTCCCAAAATCCTAATCACTTCCTCAGGGTTTTTAACCCCTTGGCAAAGTTGTGAAAGCCGCACCCTTTCTAACCTCTGGGCGCTTTCTCGTCCCCCACAATAAATAGCGCCCGATGTTACCGCTCGGATCCTACCTAGCTCCCCCTAAACAGCCTTACCACTCCGGACCGCCTCCCGGTTCCCTCCAAAGAAATAAATTAATTTGTTAGCGGTCCCCATTCCTTAAACCTGTTTGCCCCACTTAGTCGACCGCTCGTTGAAGTTCCAGGCTATCGCCCTCCAGGGTTTCATATGATGTTATCGCAGTGGAATACCCCAACCACTCTCGCGAGCAAGATTTGTAGGTCCGGAACTGAAAACTCCCTCGGAACTGAAAACTCCCTCGGTCCTTCACGGCGCGCTGACCATCATCGAGCTGTAACGTGGTGGGTGGGTGGATTGATGCAGTGTTCGAAAGTGGCCGGGCCGGGCCGGCCCTGACGTCTTTAGGCCCGGCCTGCGGGCTTCATATCAAGCCTGGCCGGCCGCCCTTAGCGCGGGCTTTTCAAGAGAAAAGCCTGGACGGCCCGGTAGCCCTTGCAGGCCGAGTGGTTGGTTGTGATTCACGCCCGCGGGTGGCACTCACACATTGAAAATATCATAGAGCCATGGTATCATTACTGGCTAAGCTATAAATTGGAGACGTCAAATACACACTAAAGGAGAATACATGGACTGGAAGGATTGACAGATAAGGGCCTAGGTCCGAAATAATCGGCTATGGGGTAGTGGGAATCATGACCATTTCAAGAAGACAAAGTATACCTCACAATCCTGACCTCATAGTCTTGATTTACAACTTCTCTGGCTGTCTTTCCAATGCCCGAAACATCTCCTCCAGCTTCCTGACCTCATTTGACTCCACAATGCCAGCTTTTTCCCAAGACTTCATACATTCAACTGCACAAATCACATCATCCCCCAAGTGATTTCGGCGATCTGAGATAAGCAGCTTCGAACTACTGAATACCCTTTCAGCCTCAGCGGACATGGCAGGTATAGAATGAATGGAGAGTGCCATCCTAGCAATCTGGGACCAGCGAGGGGTTTTCAGGCGAGCCTGCCAGAAGGCAATGAGATCTGGAATCTCATCTTCAGCTGGTGAGTCTTGAAACTGGAAGAAAGCCCATACAGCCTGCGGGCTTTGACAAAGCCCCCGGGCTTTTAATTAAAAAGCCCGAGGCCTCGTGGGCTTTGAGATTACCGGCCCGGCCCGGCCGCCTCAAAGCCTGCCTGAAAGCCCTCGGGCTGGCCGGGCCCGTTTCGAACACTGGATTGATGGTTGGTTACAAGGCCACATTTGTACTGGTGCTCGCAGTGCCCGAGAAGCGGGTCTTATCCATCGTAGCCGTTCTAAGTGCTTGGGCAGAGCGTGCTGTCCTCAGAGACTCTTCGTTGAACTCGCAGCGCATTCATACCCTAGAACCGTATCCTCACTATCATGTCGAAAGTGTCGTATAACTGGCGTGAAACAAGGCGAGTTGCGCCAAAGTGACTACCGGTCGGCGCCGATGCTGAGTGGTATCGGGTATCTAACGTTGTAATCGAAGAGATACGTTCGCTTTCCGGCGGGGAAACGAGCAGACACACATGGGAACGCGAAAGTGAAGCCAAAGTAAACCCTGTTCTCCCCAAAAGTGGGGAAAGCTTGGCAAAACCAGGCGGCGAGGTGTGTTGTCAAAGGTGTGTGTGTGGCTGTCAAAGAGTTGAGCTATCTGACCGGTTAGAAACACTTCACTGGATAGTGTGCATACAGTTAGATTAAAAGAAACAAAAAATATATACTTCCTCGATCACCTTCTGCTGCTCTATGTTCCTATATGCCGATTCTCAAATATTACTACAATTTGTAGTTCCTCATTCTCCATCGGTAGCCTTGATTTCCTGTATGTCGATCTGAGGTTGCCCATGCTGGTCAAGGTATTTCGGTGCTCTTGGCCGAATAATCTCTTGAACTTCTCTATGATCTGCACAAACAGCTTCTCAGCCTCTTTCCATCGCCGCTGGTTCTGATATGTCAATGCGAGGTTATTCATGCTAGTCAAGGTGTTTGGATGCTCTGGGCCGAATTCCCTCTTGAACGTCTCCATGACCGGCACCTCTAGCACTTCGGCCTCCTTCCATCGCCCTTGCTTCCTATATGTAGATGCGAGGTTGCCGATGCTGTTCAAGGTATCTAGGTGCGCATGGCCGAGTAACCTCTTTTTCGTCCATACGATCTGCAGAAACAGCTCCCTGGCCTCCTGGCATGTCCCCTGGTTCAAGTATGTCGATGCGAGGTTGCCAATCCACGTCAAAGTATTTGGCTGCTCTTCGCCTAGTAGCCTCTTTCTCATCTCCACGACCAGGCATCTCAATAGTCCGTCCCGTCCGGGCAAAAGTAAGCCCCGGACCAGACGACAATTTCGGGCAACAAAATTAAGGACTGCTTCGCCTTAGGGCAACAGAGCCACGGACTAAAGATATTGGACCAAACCTGGGCGCGTAGAGAAGCGTATGGCGAATTCTGGGTGAGCTGTCAAATCGGTGATCTCTCTCCGACTTTCTCTAAGTCTACAGTACCAAAAGCCCTCCCAATATGAGTGTATGAATGATGGTGGTGACAACCGACTCAAAGCACCATCCGCTTAGCAGGTTTTGCCCCAATAGTGGATTACGCAAAAATCCACCCATTCCATAGATCTGCGGATAAGTAATTCCCACAATAAGATGGAACAGTCTGGGTTAGTGTTGTACAATGAGTGTGGGTGTTGTATACTATCAACCGGCAGCTAAAATGAAGCCGTAGCAGCGACAATCCCAACTGCGCTTAGGACCAGATATTTATTATAACCTCGGGTATTACAATGTCACCCACAGTGAACCCGAAACTGAGGCAATACGATCAACATGACAGACACTTATCTCTCTCCAGTTCGCGCATGGGCTAATCCTGAAATGTTCTTTGGCTCCCATATGCACAGCCTAAAACCAAACAAGAACGATAGCTGCAGGAGTTCGCGTCTCATTTTTCGATTGGGCGGCAGGGTGCTGCACTATACCGGGTGAGGATAATAAATGTCAGGATGACTAGACGTAAATGCTAACATTGTATAGTTAGCCGGGAATTCGTATTTTCTAACTTCATCCGAAAATCGACTGCTTCGTAATCAATTCTCATTTTACGGCAATGTACTCGGGGTGCGGGGAAGATCGAAACTGGGCGATCCAGACTGTATGAGAACAAAGATATGAGTGTTAGATTTTTTTGTCTCAGCCAGGAATACAATCGCGCCAGACCGATAACGCACCCGAGCACCGATGGGAACAGCTTGGCACCCGTCACAACCCGAGCCCAACGGATGGCTAGTGCATACATAAGTAGGATAAAATGGGGCAGCATTTTGCCGCGTTACGTTGGCAGCGATAACCTATCAGGCTGATTTTGGATATGGCGGGGTCAGCGGATAATAGCGATCTGATAGAACACTGGACAGGATTTTAGTGCAGTTATTATGTGGTGTTGGGTTGGGGTTAGGCGGCGGAGCCGCTAGCACGTAAATTCTTGTATACGTGTCATTTAGACTTCTGCAAGTCAAGTTCCGTTCCATCTTGAGGGGTTCAACACGGCCGACCCTCACAATTGCAACGACTACCCGTCAACTCTCGACACTGTCAAAAACATGGCCTCGGCGTTCTATAACCATGGGGAGCACACCAAATCTCTGGAGGAGTATCAGCGCGTCCTCGATAGGAACCAGAAGACGCTCGGCGATGACCACCTGTCAACTCTCAACACCGTCTACCGCATAGCCTTGCTATTTGAGAAACAAGGTGAGTATATCCAGGCACTGGAGTGGTTTCAGCGTGTCCTCGATGGCAGAGAGAAGATGTTTGGCAAGGACAACCCCATAACTCTCAACATCCTCCACAACATTGCGACGGTGCTCGATAAACAACGGGAGAACGTCACGGCACTAGAGTGGTACCAACGCGCCCTCGATGGCAGGGAGAAGACCCTCGGCAATGACGACCCATCAACTCTCAATATCGTCCACCGCATAGCCGTACTGTTCCATAAACAAGGGGAGCATGTCAAGGTACTAGAGTGGTTCCAGCGTGTCCTCGATGGTAGGGAGAAGACCTTTGGCAAGGACCACCCATCAACTCTCAACGTCGTCCGCAACATGGCCTCGGTATTCAGTGAACAAAGGGACTACATCAAGGCAATGCAGTGGTGCCAGCGTGCCCTCGATGGAAGGGAGAAGACTCTCGGCAATGACCATCCGTCAACTATCGACACCGTCAACTTAATGGCCACAGTTTTCCGTAAACAACAGGAGCACGTCAAAGCACTGGAGTGGTACCAGCGTGCCCTCCATGGAATGGAGAAGCTTCTCGGCAAAGACCACCTCACAACTCTTGACACCGTCTACAGAATGGCGTCGGTGTTCAAGGACCAAGGTGACCACGTCAAAGCACTGGAGTGGTACCAGCGTGTCCTCGATGGCTGTGAGAAGACACTCGGCAATGACCACTTCTTAACTCTCGAGACCATCTACAGCATGGCCACAGTGTTCTATAAACAAGGGGAGCGTATTAAAGCACTGGAGTGGTACCAGCGCGCCCTCGATTGCTATGAGATGACCCTTGGCAATGACCACCCGTCAACTCTCCACATTGTCTACTGCATGGCCAGGGTGTTCCAGAAACAAGAGGAGCACATCAAAGCACTGCAGTGGTACCAGCGTGCCCTCGAAGGCAGGGAGAAGGTACTCGGCAATGACCACCCCTCAACTCTCGACGTCGTCTTCAGCATTGCCAGGTCGTTCGATAAGCATGGGGAGCATGCCAAGACACTGGAGTGGTATCAACTGTTCTAGTCAGTTCGCGGAGAATGTCAGTCCGCGGAGTAACCGGTTAGTTCATGGAGCCCCACCTTCCGTGAATGAACCAGTCAGATCAGTGCTCCATGAACTGACTGGTGCTAATTGTGCTCAAACAAAATTAACAATTACTCTGATGGCAATGTGATGTATACATGAAATATGCGTAATTTATCGCTCTTTCACCTCCTGGTCTCGAATTTACCATATCTTTAATATTGATAGAATGGTTGTGAAAAAACACCGATTTTCGGCGATTTTGGCTGTTTGTATTAAAGCTGCTCAATCAATTTTCAAGATATTGTAAATCGAAGACAGGGAGATGAAAAAGCGATGAGTTATGCATATTTCATGTATACATCACTTTGTGATTGGACCAATACTTGCAGACTTAATTGGACTGACTTTTTGTCATTTTTGTCAAGTGCAGCTGAACAGAGAAAAGACAAACTTTTTTTTTCCCGATTTTCCCTGTATCACTCAGCGAAGTGACTGGTCAGCTCATGGAACGTGTAGGCTCTGCGAGCTGACCGGTCAGTACACGGAGCCCGGTTATTCCACGGGTTGACTGGTCACTCCACGGACTGACATACTCCGTGAATTGACTAGAACATCAACGCGCACTCGATGGCAACGAGAAGACTCTTGGCAATGGCCACCCCTCAACTCTCCGCATCGTCTACGGCATGGCTGTGTTGTTCGATAAGGATGGGGAGCATGTCAAGGCACTGGAGTGGTACCAGCGCGACCTCGATGGCATGGAGAAGGCTCTCGGCAAAGACCACCCCTCAACTCTCAACACCATCCACAACATTGCTTTGCTATTAGATAAGAATGGTGATCATGTGAAGGCACAGGAGTGGCACAAGCGAGTCCTCAATGGCAGAGTGAAGACTCTCGACATGGACCATGGGTCAACTCTCGAAACCGTCCACGACATTGCCAAAGGGATGAACCTCCATTGCACTGTCACCAATGTCGAGGGTTCCCAATAGCAATGTCACCAATGTCGAGGGTTCCCAATAGCAATGTCACCAACTATCCTCCTCCTGGGATTTCGTGGGATTTAGATATGGCAACTGTGTGGCTTCTCGAAAGTTCTGAGGTATAAGCAACAATTTGGCACTGCAAATAATATTAAATAATCTCCCGCCAGATAGCAACGCTGTTGGAGTACTTTCTTTTATTAACCTATATATTTTACTGTCTTGTATCGCTGGTAAAGTGAACTATTGCTTCTTGTTTGTTCATAGCGCTTACTGAAATAATGCTTCCTTACGTAGTGTTCTACTTCTACCTCTGGAATGAGTTCTTCGGTTCTACATGGTAGAGAAGTTAGAAGCACACAACAATACGTGTTAATTAGCTGAGATTGGGTGCGGCAAAACTGTACGAGCTTCCTTATCTCTGTGTTTACTTGTTCATCAGCTGTATTGCGATGTTTTCTATCACTGGTGGTTTGGGCGTATTGACGATGGTCTTTGTTAGCTGAGTTTGTTTTCTGCTGCTGAAGCTTGAGATTTCCCTTGGGCTCTACTTTCGCTTGCAATTGTTTTTCTTGAATTCGTTCATAGGTTTGTTCTATTGCACTAAGATTCTACTATGTACGAAAAACATGCTCGTTAGATGCGGAGTTCCAACAGCAAACTGAATTGGATATGGAAAATGCGGTCCGTGGATTCAATAACGGATTACATAGATAAGGTTATTTGGGTTGGAAGCTGGAGTTACTGTTGAGATCAATCGAGTACGAATAGAGATATTGAATTGACTATCGTACAAAAGTGATTGTCTAAAGAGCAAAGAGAGAGAAAGACAGGCGAATATATATGGGAAAGGAGAGAGCATACTCGGCGA